>ERZ506839.11-NODE-11-length-182859-cov-12.7949_pt1 | contig 182859 bp, 165 predicted proteins | sample MGYA00513180_ERZ506839 | MGnify/ENA metagenome assembly ERZ506839
AATAAACCCTGCACATTACTCGAAACTTTGTTCAGTTTTCAAAGGCCTACTGTGTTACTAATTGATAAGCAAAACATGTTTATCGCTATCAGCAACATGTAATATATTACCAACTTCAGCAGTATTCGTCAACTATAAATTTGAACTTTTTTCAGAAAAGTTTTGAATCCTTATTATACCGGGAATTCAGCCCACAAAAAAATGTTGCAGCGTAATTACGCCACAACATTTTTAACTATTTCTATTAGTTTTCAGCAATCAGTTTTGTAACACCATTCATATATGGCACTAAAACTTCAGGAACTGTTACTGAGCCATCTTCGTTTTGATAATTTTCTAAAATAGCAGCAACTGTCCGACCAACTGCTAAACCAGAACCGTTCAATGTATTCAAATACTGAACCTTACCATTTTCATCACGATAACGGATTTGGGCACGACGCGCTTGGAAATCAGTACAATTAGAACAACTTGAGATTTCACGATAAGTGTTTTGAGCAGGTAACCATACTTCTATATCATAGGTCTTAGCTGATGAGAAGCTAGCATCACCAGAAGCTAACGTGATGACATGATATGGTAGCTTCAACTTCTTGAGAATATCTTCGGCGTCTGCTGTTAATTTTTCTAGTTCATTAAATGAATCTTCTGGCTTAACGTACTTCACCATTTCAACTTTATTAAATTGGTGCAAGCGAATCAAACCACGAGTATCACGACCAGCACTACCTGCTTCTGAACGGAAGCACGGTGTTAATGCTGTCAGATAAATTGGTAATTTAGCACCATCAATAATTTCATGACTATAGTAGTTAGTTAATGGCACTTCAGCAGTTGGAATTAAAGTTAATGGATCCCCTTCATTGATAACTGTATAGACATCTTCTGTAAATTTAGGGAATTGACTTGTACCAAACATAGCATCGTTATTCACTAAATATGGGGGAATAACTTCTTCATAACCTTCTTTACTATGTTCATCTAACATAAAGTTATAAAGTGCCCGCTCTAGCTTCGCGCCAAAACCTTTATAGTAGACAAAACGTGCACCGGCTACTTTAGCACCACGTTCAAAGTCCAAAATCCCTAAGTTTTCCCCAATTTCCCAATGGGCCTTAGGTTCAAAATCAAATTCACGTGGTGTTGCCCACTTGCGAATTTCTACATTGTAATCTTCGTTTGGTCCAACTGGAACAGAATCGTCAGGAATATTAGGCAAGCGCACCAAGATATAAGTTACCTTTTCATCCAGTTCTGCAACTTCTTGATCCAACTGTTTAATTTGAGCGCCAACTTCACGCATGTCCTTAATTGCTTGGCTAGCATCACCTTTTTCGCGCTTAATTTGCGCAATTTGTTCAGAAACGTCATTACGTTTCTTCTTCAAGTTTTCATCAGCAACAATTTTAGCGCGGCGTTGTTCGTCTAAGCCTAATAATTCATCGATTTCTTCAGCAGTAACCCCACGTGAAGATAATTTCTCTTTAATCCAGTCTGGTCTTTGACGAATTAATTTTAAATCTAACATATAAAACATCCTTTCTATTATTCTGATTAGTAAAATTAAGTACAAAAATAACCAGTCTATCCCCATAAAGGGACGAACTGGTTACTTCGCGGTACCACCCATTTTCAAGCTATGCTTGCACTCAACTGATTAACGACTAGGCCGTGCGGTTCATCACCGCCCACTAGGAAAATGGAATAGCTTAATAACAGCTCACACCAACCGCTGTCTCTCTGAATTCAGCTTAAATTTTTCCTCAACGTGTTTGAATACATATAATGTAACATTTTTTTATTAGAAATGCCACGTTTTTCGGCACAGTCTTATTAGGAAGAAAGCAATAAAAAAATTGTGCTAAAAATTAGCACAATCTATATACTAGTCAAACTGATAGATAAATTTGGCAATGCCCAAATCTTTGTTTTCATCAGCTACAGTAAAGCCAGCTTTAGTGAACAAATTCTCAATCCGCTTAAAGTCATCTTCACCATCAAAAGAAGATAACGCGGCATCAATCGTGGTAACATCCATTCTCTGTGCGAGTCTAATTAATGCTCGAAGTGAAAGTTGAGCTAAACCATGATTCTGATAATCAAAAAAGGCAAGTTGCGATGCTGAACCTAATGTTTCTAAAACTGTAATATGAACTTTCTTTTCCCAACCATTATATTCAAACAATAATTGGTTCTGAAAATCAGTTCGTGTTCGGCCTTGTGAATCTAGATTCATCCAAGGCGTGTATACAAAAATCGAATTTGTTTTTTGCATTTTATTATCGAACTGAAAGTCGGTATACACTAAATATTGTTGGATATGTCGGTTATTGTCAGCTAGCGGCACGTCATTATTTTCACTACGTAATAGGCGCAGTTCCGAATTAGCTTCGATCTCTTTCATTCGTTGTTGCATCGCATCATTATCCGCCATGTTATCACTCCTATAAAATCCTCACAAACTAGTATAGCACAGCAAAATGCCTAGTCTAGCGCAATTTATCTCGAAACCGTTGCCATCTGCTAGGCGTCAATAAATAATATTTTTCATTGGCTTGCTCAATAAATGGAAAAGGCATCTGAACATCGTACTTAAACTCAAACCCCATTTTTTGTAAAAAGTGCGCAGAACGGCGATTATTTTCATAATGGCCTGCCCAGATTTCTGAAATTTTCATTTCGTCAAAAGCATGATCAAAAACTAACATTAATGCCATCGTCATATAACCTTGGCCCCAAAACTCTTTTAATAAAATAAAGCCAACTTCACGGGTATCAGCTAAATGGCTTCGTTCATCAATTCCACGTTCGTTTAACTCAATAAAACCAATCGGTTGATCCGTTGCTTTTAAGCAGATGACATAATCATTAGGATATTTTTGATAAATTTGTAAGATTTTCTGTGCCTCTTCAGCTGTGTGAATTGCCGCAAAACCTGCCGTTTGCCGATAAAGATCATCTGACCCTAATTTCAAAATAAAATCCACATCAGCATCTTTAAATGTTCTCAAGTAAATTGTTTGATTTTCCAATTCATCAACCACCTCAGTAAAATAACCACTACCCTTTATTTTACATAACTTATACTGATAATACTTAAATAACTCAGCAAAAAACGACTGGAACTAATTAAGCTCCAGTCGTTTTAATTAATTAACGAAGTAAATTTAAAAGCCATTGCCCACCATATACCAAAACAAAACTGTAAGCAGCAATGGTAAATGGCTTAAGTAAAATGATAATAGCCGAAAACTTCGCCCAAGTCATCTTAGTTAACCCAGCAATCATTACCAAGACGTCATCTGGTGCCACAGGCAAGAAAATTGCTAGTGCAAAAAATAAATCAAAAGCTTTTTGGCTACGAAATTTATTTTTATTGAAGTACTTTTCAAAAGTCTTTTGCGGGATCATATGCAAAATGAAGTTTTGTCCATAACGCCGCGCTAAAAAGAAATTAATAAATGAGCCAATGACAATACCTACGTAATTATAAATAAAACCGTAAAGGGGGCCAAATAAGATCACACCCACACCAGTACTCACACCGCCAGGAATTACCGGAATAACCACCTGAATAATTTGAATCAAAATAAAAATGAGTGGTCCAATAATATGTCGTTGATGAATATACTGATCTAACGCTGCCTGACTACGGAAAATTCCTAAACGATACCAATATATTGCTAAAGCAATCATAGCCAATACTGAAAGCAACGACGCAATATTAATCAAGCGGCGGCTTGTGCGATCGCTCATTGGTTATCCCCCTTTAACTTCATTACATTGATAAATAATGACTTAAAACGATTATAGCAATTCCCCTCTTTTTTAGCATGAATAACCCATCACCTTGAGCGAACACTTTTGTCACTTCAAATCGATATCTGAATAGCAATCCTTAAAGTTCTTAACAGCGCCAATTAAATTAGCATCATTAGAGAACCGGCTTGTCTGAATGTCAACAGTCGGTTCAGACAGACCAGCCCACTTCAAAAGATTAGTGACGCGATGAATTAAAATATCGGCTAAGTCTGGACGTGCAGAAACACCACCAGCAAGAATAATCCGATCTGGATTAAAACTACTAATTAAATTGTACAGACCAATGGCATTATAATGATAAAACTTCTCAACTTCTTTTTGAGCTAACTCATCACCGGCATCTGCCCGATCAAATAATTCAGTACCATTAATTGCAGCTTCGCCGCTTTGATCATTATAACGTTGTACAGCCGTAACAACGGTCCCAATCTTGCTCCAAGTTTCTTCAGGTGTCATTTGCATAAAACCAAATTCGCCACCAACTAAATTACGGCCGCGAACTAATTGACGATTCATAATAACCGAGCCGCCAACGCCTGTTCCTAAAGCAATTACCATGGCACTATTAACGTCACTAGCACTTCCCAGCCATAGTTCAGCAAGAGCGGCACAATTAGCATCATTTTCCATCGCAATTGGTAAATGATCAAACAACTCAGAAAAAGCAGCCTTAATTGGAAAATTGTGAATATAAGGAATCGCACTCAACCCACGAATTTCACCTTTTTCATTATCAACAACTCCCGGTAAAGACAAGGCCACACCCTGAACATCTGACACTGTTGACTTCAATTGTGTAAAAGTAGCCTGTAATTGTTTTTGCATCTCTTCCCAAGTTGCTGGTGTCTTAAAAGAACCATTTTGACCAAGTTCGTTTTGTGCCCAAACACCGTATTTAACACTAGTACCACCAAAATCAAAAATTATAACTGCCATTAAAATTGCCTCCCAATAGATTGTGTTTCGTTTTAACTGACTTTACTCTTTAAATAATATCATAAAATGGCAGCGTTTTCGGCTAGTTATCTAAACAATTGACAGCGTTTTACCGTTCTAAAATTAATAATTCGAATCGATAATCCAAAACGCTCTTCAATCGACCTTGATTTAACTTTGGCTTTATTTTTGTTTGTAACCATTCAAATTTTTCTGACGTTATTTCCGGATAATCTCGTAAGTAAGCCCATAATTCCGTTTCTGATAGTTCTTCTGTCAGTTGATAGTTAAAGAATTGCGTCTGACTATGCTGAAACTCTGACTGTAATATTGTCTGATATTGCACCATTAACTCTGATTGAATCTCTGGGCGCTCTGGCGGTAATGCCAATTTAGCTAACAAAGGGGTTAATAGCGGATCATTAACTTGAGTCAAGCGAAATATCAATAGCTTTTCTGTAACCAGTCGACTAATCTGTAACATTTGTTGCGCCGTTATGTCTGGTAGCATACTTATCCAAAGTGCTGGGATGTTTTGACTTTCCTGGACTAATTGTTGCCACGACGCCTTTTTCGTTACGATTAATTTCGTTAAATTCTGCTGTGTCGCTCTTTTTCTTAAAATTGCTAACATTTCTTTTGAAAAATCAACGGCCGTAACTCGTACACCTACTTGGGCAAATGGCAAGGTAAAGCGTCCTGCGCCACTACCTAAATCCAATAGTTGTTGAGGTAATAGTTGTGTTTGTTGCAGATAGCTTAAAACGTCTGCAACATAAGGCAATTGACTAGCTTGCTCTGTAGCATAATATTCTTCTGCAAAGTCATCCCAGGCCGCTTGCTGCTCAATTAAATCATCCATATCATCAACTCACTCTCAAGAAATATTTGCTTTTATTGATTAAATTCAATACTAATGACGGCGAAATATTGCATCTATTATGCCAATAAAATTGCCACTAAGCAATTCATAAAAAATAGCTATGAACAAATTATTGTTCATAGCTAATCATGATAATTAAGCTTACCAAATATTAACACGGTCTTCTGGCGCTAACCACATACCGTCTTGTTCAGTGACGTCAAAAGCTTGATAAAAATCATCCATATTTTGTGCCTGAACGTTAGCACGTAATGGACCAGGCGCATGGACGTCAATTGATAATAGCAGTTGCCGATATTCATTAGTAGCCTTAATCCGCCAAACTTTAGCCCAATTATTGAAAAAGGCTTTTAAATCGACATCGTCATCTTCTTTAGCTGCTTCAAGTGCACAACTCAAGCCACCGCCATCAGCAACGTTTTCACTGATGACCAACTTGCCGTTTACTTGAGACCCTGCGTAAGAAATACCATCGAACTCTTGAATCATCGCTTGTGTGCGTTCTTCAAAAGCTGCGTAGTCAGCATCTGTCCACCAATTAACCATATTACCTTGCTCATCAAATTTAGCACCGTTATTATCGAAAGCGTGAGAAATTTCATGGGCAATAACCGCACCAATGCCGCCATAGTTTTGAGAATTAGTTTGCCCTAAGCTATAGAATGGTGCTTGTAAGATGGCTGCTGGGAACGTAATATCGTTAAAACTTGGATCATAGCACGCATTAACTAAATTACCAGGCATTGCCCAACGTGTTCGATCAACTGGTTGTTTAATCTTCGCAAAATTATCTAAACGGAAAATCTTAGCTAGATTCAAAATATTATTTAATAAATCGCCGCCTTCAGCAGCTGTTTTAATTTTTAATTGGCTATAAATAGCCCGAACTTGATCAGGATAGCCGACTTTAATCACAATATTGTTTAATTTAACAATTGCTTTATCCTTCGTTGCTTGAGATAACCAAGCATTATTAGCCAAGCGTTTCTTATAAACATTGATCATAGTCTTAATCATGACCGTGACATCTTGACGAGCAGTATCTCCAAAATAAGTTGCGCCGTAATACTGGCCAACAACATCAGAGAAGTAACCATTTGCTAAACGATAAGCATGTTTTTCCTGATTGGCCGCTTCCTTTTGGCCACTAATTGCTCGACCATAAGTCCCACCTAACTGGCGTAATTCCTCACTTAAAAAACCAGTCGTGCTTAAAATTTCATTGACAATTAACCAGCTCTTATATTGATTAAAAGTTGCTGATGTAACTAATTTACTCAGATTTTCAAAGTATTTAGGTTGGGTTAACACAATTTTTTCTGGTGTGCTAGCCAGGATTTCTGGAATAGCCGTTGCAAAATCAATTTCAGGTGTTAATTTCAAAAAGTCAGCAAACTCATACGGATTGTATTGCTTCGTATAATCGGCTAGCTCCTCGGAATTCTTAACAAATGGCACAATAGCAGCATCAAAGGCTTTGGCTTGGTCAACTAATTGTGTTGCTTGAGTTTCATCGTAGCCAAATTTTTGTAAAACTGCGATTGCCATTTCACTCCAAACGGCCAATAACTGTTGACCACTCTCATTGTCAGCAGCATAGTAAGTCTTATCTGGTAGAATCAACCCCGGAACATCGACATATAATAGATAAACAGATGTGTTTTTCATGTCTGGTTCCACGCCAAGACTAAATGGCAAGGCCGTGCCATCTTTAATTAAGTCAGCCAAATGCTGATTCACATCAGACCAATTTTGCAATTTATCAAGTTTATTTAACATGACAGCAGCAGGTCGCGTGCCATCTGCGTCACGTTTCTTAAAATCTAATGCCAATTGATTAAGCTTAACGGCTTCTTGAAGTTCTGGTGTTTTAACTTGTGTCAAATCTTGCCGGAATTTAGCAAAGTCCGCTAATAATCGTTCTTCAACACCAACAGCTAAATCTGCAAAACCGCCAGTAGTAGAACGATCTACTGGAATTTCAGCAGTTTTAGCCCACTCACCATTAACAGATAAATAAAGATTATCTTGTGCACGTGTTACTTCAGCTGCTGTTGTATCACCAGCACCGCCACGCACAAATAAATGATTCGATTTCATTGGCTAACAACCCTTCTCAATATAATTTCAATAATTAAAACGATTGTAACATTAGAGGTTTGATTAAACAAATATGAGAATGCTACTCTATTTTTAACACCACTAAAGCCTAAAAATTCCAGTTGACAATTTGTTCTTTCATTCTATATACTATTTATTGTTAATGCCGTCTTAGCTCAGTAGGTAGAGCGCATCCATGGTAAGGATGAGGTCGGCGGTTCGAATCCGCTAGACGGCTTAATGTAAAAACTCTGGATGTAATTGTCCAGAGTTTTTTATTGTTCGAATTAGTTAAAAATAAAACCCGCGGCCAATATTAGCCGCGGGTTTTATTTTATTGATCTTCAAACTCATCTTTGTTTTCTAAATCAGGAACTTTGATGTGTTTAAGTTCTTGTTCTTTATGCAAGTGTGAATGTAGTGCTCGTGCTTTTTCACGGTTTAGATAACGTAAACTTAATGGTTTAGTTTTACCGAGAATTAATGGCACTTTTTCGACAATAACATCCGCAAACTCCAAGCCAAACCAAGAGGCAGGATTGCTGGTAATGTTTTGCAAACCAACCCGTAAGGAAATAATCGCCCGTTCAAAAGCACCAATTTGTGTTTGTGGTGAAATAACATCTTGAACGATTACGAAACTAAAGTCGCCCACATCACGGCCACGAATTGTCGTGTACTTTTGTGGTTGTGGATCGATTTGGCCACGTGCAATCATTTCATGAACAATCGCCCGTAAGTAAACATTCACGCGTTGTTCACGTCTGAAGCCTAAGTACAATTGAACGTTAATAACATTCCGCGTACCCATCGTATCGACGCTATACTCAGCAGTATAAGGATCATCTGTGACATTAACTGTGACGAACCAATAAGCCTTAGCCCGTTTAGGACGCTTATCAAGAATCGAATACAACATTTCCCGTTTAATCATGCTGCCTGGCTTAACCTTAGCCATATAAACAACATTATCACTGAAGATTGGCATTGAATCATCATTGCTTAATTTAACCAATTGATCTTTATAGTCATTAAGACTGATGTAGGCTGATTGGAATTCTTCTGTATCCCGAATTCGATTACCATAGTACCAAATATACATGACCAGAAGAATTAAACCAGCGATGATGGCTGTTACATAACCACCATGGACAAATTTAACCAATGAAGAAATCAAGAACATTGTTTCAACTGCGCCAAAGAAAACAACCATGGCCCCTGCCCAAATCATCTTCACATTACTTTGACGTAGGAATTGGTATAGCAGCAACGTCGTCATTAACATCGTTACGGTAATAGCTAAACCATACGCTGCTTCCATATGAGCTGATGTCCGGAAGAACAAGATAATGATAATACAAGCAACCCATAAAATAGAATTAACTAGTGGGATATAAATTTGCCCATGTTTTTCCGATGGGTAAATAATTTTCATTCGAGGGAAGAACTTCAAGCGCACAGCTTCAGAAACTAAGGTATAAGACCCAGTAATTAAAGCTTGTGAAGCAATAATAGCCGCTAATGTTGCTAAAACAATCCCAATTAAGCGCCATTGACCTGGCAACATCTCAAAGAAAGGATTAAATGTTGCATCATGACCTAATGCTGCATTATTTGCATTGTTCATTACCCAGACACCTTGGCCTAAATAATTAAGCATCAAACTAACAAAGACAAAGGGCCAACTGCCATAAATGTTCACTCGGCCAACATGGCCAACGTCTGAATAAAGCGCCTCAGCACCTGTTGTGGCCAAGAAGACACTACCAAGTATAAAGACCCCCACATGATTGTCTGGGCTAAAGAAGAGCAGTTTAACTGCGTAATAAGGGTTCAATGACTTCAAGATAGATAAGTCACCCAACATGTGTAAAAAGCCAGTGACGCCCAAGAATAGGAACCAAATAAACATGATGGGGCCAAATGCACGACCAATAACACCAGTGCCAAAGCGTTGGATCATAAAGAGCACTGATAGAATCACAATCGTAATGATAATAACTTCTTGCTGCGTTGTGACAAACGTCATCCCATTAAAGTCAATTCCCTTTAGACCTTCAATGGCAGTGGTTACCGTCACAGCTGGTGTTAACATACCGTCTGCAAGTAAAGCGGCACCACCAATTAAAGCTGGATAGATTAACCATTTAGCGCGACGCCTAACCAAAGCATATAGTGAGAAAATCCCACCTTCACCATGATTTAATGCCTGCAACGCAATCAGAACATATTTAACGGTGGTTAATAACATAACCGTCCAAAAAATTAACGAGATACTCCCCATGATCATTTCACGAGTCGCCGTTGTTAAACCACCATTGTCGCCAATGATTGTCTTCATAACATATAATGGTGACGTACCAATATCACCATAAACAATCCCGATTGTAATCAATAATCCCGCAACGGAAATGGTACTCCGCTTCTTTTCATTCAAACGCATTTTAACTTCCTCCAACTTAGCAAAAAAGCGATGATAACTCATTGTAGCGCATTTAAATCACAAATAACATTACAGGAAGAATACATGTCCTCGATCAATTCAACGGTGAAACTTTAACTATGATATTCACCCACTAGGGGGCTTATTCAAGGCCACTTTGTCATTTAAAAATGGTCTTTATGTATAAATCTTAACTAATCGAGCCATAATAAGAATCCTGTAATTAGTCATCAGAATTAACATGCGTCCATAAAAAATAGCCTGTGATAACTAAGTGTTGAATTAATGTATCCTATCACTTAATATTCAAGCCAATGACGCCACTTTACAAGATAAATGCTTACGTGTCAACCCACTTTAAAAAACAGTCTTCACCATCAACATCAAAAGCCGTTACTAGCAGTGTTTTCAAGGCATTCATGCGCTGATTTAATCCATGTTTTAAAGTTAGTGATTCTATATTTTTGAAACTATTTAAAGTTTGCCAAATACGTTATAATAAGAATACAAGTCATTGCTGGAGGTCGGCTGATGTCACCAAATCAAGAAAACTATTTAAAAGCAATTTATGAGCTATCACACGATCGGCGTAAAATCACCAATAAAAACATCGCCGATATCTTACAAGTTAGCGCACCATCGGTTACCGAAATGCTAACCAGTCTTTCTAAAGAAGAGCTCGTTAAACATACACCTTATAATGAAATCTCTTTAACTGAGAAGGGTACTAAAATTGCGACTAACTTAGTTCGGCGTCATCGTATTTGGGAAGTTTTTCTCCACGACAAACTGAATTACAACATTAGCGAAGTCCATGAAGCAGCAGATGCTCTAGAGCATGCGACTGATGGCATGCTCATTCAACGTCTAAACGATTTTCTACAAGATCCCAAGCGTTGTCCTCATGGTGGTTTAGTGCCTGGTAATGCCGATTTGAGCGACCTAAGTGATCAAGTATTAATTGATACCGCCGACGGACAAACTGTTCAAGTTAGACGCGTCATTGATAATCATGAATTTTTGATGTACTTTGAAGGGTTGCATCTCCCACTCGGTTCGATTATTACCATTCAACGACATGAACCGTTCGAAGGGCCAATCGTCGTCACAACTGAAGATCATCAAGAAATTTCAATTAGTTATAAATCTGCAAGCTATATTTTTGTTGATGCAATTCCTCAAACAAACTAAAAAAAGAGTAACCATTTAATGGTTACTCTTTTTTTATTATAAACGTCGACCAAAACTTGGGCGATAGCCACTAATTGTGCCAACGGATACTTTTTGACCTGGACGAGGCGCATGAATATAACTGCCACCGCCAATATAAATCCCGACATGGTAAGCAGAGCCCACACCACCCCAGAAGACTAAGTCACCGGCTTGTAAATCGCTAATGGCAACATACGAACCTTGTGTACTTTGCGCACCAGATGTTCTTGGTAAAGAAACACCGGCATGTGCTGCGGCATACCACACTAAACCTGAGCAATCAAATCCAGCTGGTGTTGTGCCACCATAAACGTAAGGTGTCACACCAACAAATTGGGCAGCAACGCTAATCATTGAACCACCAGAAACTACTGGCAAATCAGCGGTTGTATCTTGGTTTGAGTCATTAGTTTTAGTTGTTGTTTCAGAAGAATCAGTAGTAACTGAACTTGTATCTGTAGTGGTCTTAGTACTAGAACTACTTGCCGCTTGACTAGTACGACTTACAGACGCTGAGCTTTTACTTGACGCTTTAGCTGCTGTTGAAGCAGCTTTTTGTGCAGCCTTAGCTGCAGCAGCTTCGGCGGCCTTTTTAGCTTGAGCTTCCTGCTCTGCTTTTAATTTAGCTGCAGCTGCTGCAACAGCTGTATTTAATTCTTTTTGAAGTCCAGCTAGTGCCGTCTTATTATCATCAAGTTGCTTTTGCAAACTATCTTGGGCAGCTTCTGCCTCTTTTTTGGCGGTGACTAAGTCTTCTTTTTGCTTAGTTAACTTATCTTTAGTTGTCACTAAGTCTTGCTTCTTAGTTTCTTGTTCCGTCTTTAAAGCGGCTAATTTCTCTTTAGCAGCCGTAACTGCGTCCATAGCATCTTTATTGGCTTTATTTAACTTACCCACAGCAAAAGTCCGTGAAATTAAGTCAGTAAAGTCATCGCTATTTAAAATAAAGTCAATATAAACATTACCAGAAACACTATTGGTTGATTTCTTTTGCAATTCAATCAGCTGTTCCCGCAAAACGGATTTCCGTGCTGTTAATTCTGCTTCAGCCTGACTGATTTCGCCATCAAGTTCTTTAATCCGACTTTCAACTGACGTAATTGATTTTTGTGTCTCATCAATGGCCACGACTTTATTAGAAACATCATTATTTAATTGGTCAACTTTTTCTTGTTGTTTGTTAATTTGAGCTAATAACTTCTCTGAATCACTTTTATTATTAGAAATTGCTGATTTAGTTTCCGCAACCTTATCAGCCTGAACATTATTTACTTTTATTAAAATTGGGCTACCTAATAGAACTATTGCAATAGCTGCCCATAAACGATTTGTTAATTTCCCCAAAAAATTACACTCCTACATCTGTCATTAATTGCCAGTATAACTAATTAAGGTTACACACATATTACAATGGCATAACAATCAATCTTATTATTGATCAGAACATTCAAGTTAAAGTCTCTATTGATTAGAATACACTTTTACCATCATAACAAAAATTGCCAAAACAAACTAAACATTTGTTCTGGCAATTTTTCATTGAATATTTAAATTAGTCAGCAATTCGTACCAATGTGTATTTCTTCTTACCTTTACGAATAATCACAAATTTACCATCAAAGGCAGCATTAGTATCAACTTCAAAACCAGTTTCATTTTGGCGTTGTCCGTTAACGTAAATAGCGCCATTTTGAATATCTTCACGGGCTTGACGACGACTTGGTTCAATCTTCGTTAAATCAACCAAGAACTCTACTAAATTAATTTTAGTTGGTGCAATCGTAACGCTTGGCATACCTTTAAATCCTTGTTCAATCTCTTCAGCAGATAAATCTGTTAAATCGCCTGTAAAGAGTGCCGCAGAAATGTGTTCTGCTTCTTCAACAGCTTTTTGACCATGAACAAAATTCGTTACTTCGCGGGCCAATGTCCGTTGTGCTTCACGCTTTTCAGGTTCAGTGGCTACCTTTTCAGCCAAAGCCTCAATTTCATCATGTGATAAAAATGTGAAGTACTTCAAGTATTTAACCACATCGCGATCATCTTGGTTTAACCAGAATTGGTAGAACTCGTATGGTGTCGTCTTTTCAGCATCTAACCAGACAGCCCCACCAGCAGTCTTACCAAACTTAGTCCCGTCAGCTTTCAACATTAGAGGAATGGTTAAACCATAAACGCGTGCTTCTGAACCTTCAAGTTTATGAATCAAATCTGTGCCGGCAGTAATATTACCCCATTGATCAGCACCACCGATTTGTAATTGCACATCATGTTCCCGATAAAGCGTTAAGAAATCAATTGATTGTAAAATTTGATACGTAAATTCAGTGAACGAAATACCAGCTGATAAACGGGAAGCAACGACTTCCTTATTTAACATGACATTAATTGGGAACTCTTTACCGTAAATACGAAGAAAGTCCAATAAGCTAATTTTAGAAAGCCAGTCATAGTTATCGACAATATCGAAGTTCTCAGTTCCAAACAAGCGAGTCATTTGTTTCGTCAAAGCTTCTTTATTGTGTTGCACTTGATCCATTGTTTGTAATTGGCGTTCTGATTTACGACCTGATGGATCACCAATTGAACCAGTTCCACCACCGATAACAATGATTGGGTGATGACCGGCCATTTGGAATCGTTTCAAAATCATGAAAGGAATTAAATGGCCAATATGCAATGAATCGCCTGTTGGATCAGCACCACAATATAATGAAACTGCCTTTTCTTCTGTTAATTTTTGTAAGCCATCAAGATCAGTTACTTGATTGACTGCGCCACGCCACTCTAAATCAGCTAAAATTTCATTTCTTTCCATTATAAAAACTCCTTTATTGATTTTTTCTTTCCTATACTTAACTTATTCATTGGTCCGTTCATCTGCAGATACTAAAAAATCCCTGATCAAAAAATGATCAGGGACGATAATTTACCGCGGTACCACCCAATTACCTGCTAATGCAGACAACTTTAAGTTCTTATGGTGAACAAAGCCAAATAAGTGTCTAGTGTAATTCGTTAATTAAGAAGCGACTGATTCACAGCAACCATCAGCTTTCTGAACGACCTCTTACCAACTACTGGGAAAGACTTTAATTATTAAATTAGCACCAGCGTATCATTGTTCTAGGACTAAAGTCAAGAGCATGATGACGCTTTTTAAACGAGTATGACAACAACCATTTAAATCCATAAATCTTAAAGTTATGATTTATTTTGCCAAATTTGATCATACAAACGGGCGCTAGCAATTGTTAAATCATGTGGTACCAAAACACTTTGTAAAGCGCCATTTTGAACGCAGTCCATCACTTCTTTAATTTGATAGACAAAACCATTAGTCGTTTCAGTGTCTTGATAATGTTCAACCAATTGCCCTTGATTATCATATAACATTGCTTCAGTGGCACCATTAGCGTGAGGTATCACCACTTTACCCTGCTCTCCATAAGCTACTAAATCGCCGCTTAAACGTGTCAAAAAGCTTGCTGTCATTGTTGCTAAAGCTTCTGAATAGTGAAGTGTGACATGATCGGTTGCATCAACACCATGGTGCCAAATTGTAGCGACATCTGTCTTATAATAGTCATTGCCCATTAACAATGTTGATAACTCAAATAGATAAACAACTAAGTCATAAGTTGCACCACCGCCTAAATCGGGGTTAAAAAAGCGATTATCGGGATTATCTTCGGCAACAAACCCCACATCATAGTTGGTTAATTTTAACTGACCAATTCGATCATCTGCTAACCAATTTAAGACTTGGCGATAAACAGGTAAGAAGCGGCTCCACATGGCCTCCATCACAAAAACCTTTTTTTCTTCAGCTTCAGTTAAGGCGTCAATTGCTTCATCTGAATTCATAAACATTGCTTTTTCACAAATTACAGGCACCCGGTGTTTCAAACATAATTTGGTTAAACGATAATGTACATTCGTCGTTGTAGCGATATAGACAGCATCTAATTGCTGTTCAACCAGCATCTTTTCAAAATCATCACCATAATTAGGAATTTGGTGTTTTTTTGCAAATAAGGCAGCACGCTCAAGATGACGATTGGCAACAGCTACAATTTCACAGTTATCAACTAATGCGACGGCTTCAGCAAATTTATTGGCAATTCCCCCAGTTCCCATAATCCCAAACTTAAAGTTAGTCATTAATCTATTCCTCCTTAGATTATTAACAACACTATTATTTCTTCTATATTGTATAACTTAGACATCAGGCCTGTATATGTTTTACTTTCTTTGTAAAAAAGCTTTAAGTTCAAGTGGTGAGCGCTGATAACGCTTGTTGTTCAACTTATTATTTGTTATATTAAAACATATGTTCGATCATTAAGGAGCTCTTTTATGAGAATTTTTCGTTATATTGCAACAGCATTAACTGCTATTGTCTGGATAATTTATATTTTTGCTCATCAATATTTAGTACTCAGCCAACAAAATACCATTAAGGCCTGGTTAATTATCGCTGCCTTGGGTTTAATCGTTTGGTGGGGAATTTCAGCCTATCGCTACTTTTTTGATTTTCGTCGAACTAATTTAAGACGCATTGATAAAATGTCTGGTCTTGATTTTGAAAATTATACAGCTAAACTTTTAGAAAAAAGTGGTTTCGAAGATGTCGTTGTTACGCCAGCAACTCGGGATCAGGGCGTTGACATCACCGCGATGTTAAACGGTGAAACTTATGGTTTTCAGTGCAAGCGTTACGAGCATCCTGTTGATAACAGTGCCGTTCAAGAGATTTTTACTGGTTGTGCCTTCTATCAGCTACAAAATCCTGTGGTCATTACCAACACCACATTTTCACCCGGCGCCCAAGAATTAGCAGCTGGTGTCGGAGTTGAGTTGGTTGATCGCGATATTCTCAGTCAATGGTTAGACAAAGTTAAGCATCAATAGGATAACTAGACATTAAAGCTCTTTTAACGTTACATGCTAGGTCTGCTACTTATTAACCAAATTAAAAAGGTTCACTCATCAGATGAGTGAACCTTTTTTGATAATTGACAGTTAATATTTAATTAAAATCGTAATGATCACACATGGGTTTGTGTTTAGATCAAGAAATAATCATAGCGTAAAGCTGGATTACTGACTATATTTTCTTATCGATCATCCATTGATGTTGCTCAGTCATAAAGTTAATCGCAAAAACACCACAAAAAGCAAGTAGCACAATCGTTACGGGTGTACCCATTTTAGGAAAGATCACTTTGGGGATGATCACAACTAAGAATGAGGCAGCTGCCCAGACCCAACGATTAATTTTAATGCCGTGTTGCTTTAAGAACTTCAATAAGAAGTTACTTGCAACCAATAGAATAATAAAACCGATAAAAACTAATAGCCAATATAGCATATTACACCTCTAGAAGTTTGCGTTAGCAGTTTTAGCAGTTTCAGCTGTTTCATTTCCTTCTTCAGCTTCGCCTGCTTCTTGTTCCATCATATGTTTATCATAAGCTTTAATAAATGGATAGTAAATCAAAGCAGCAATAACCATATTGATTAAGATTAAAACAACAACGCGCCAGTCGTTACCAGCTGATAGATAACCACCAATTGGTGCAGGTAATGTCCAAGCAGGTAATGTGGTAAAGCCATTGACCAAACCACCCTTAACGGCAAGATAACTAATTGTTGTTAAAACAAGTGGAACAACGTTAAATGGAATAAACATGTATGGATTAAGCATCATAGGAGCACCAAAGATCATTGGCTCGTTGATGTTAAAGATACCAGGAATAATTGAGAAGCGACCAACTTCTTTTAAGAACTTAGAATGGCAAACAGTTAAGAATAAGATAGCAACGACTAAAGTAGCGCCGGCACCACCAATAGTAACGGTCCATTGGTACAATTGTTCTGGTGCGATATAAGGTAAGTTAGTTGCAGCTTTGCCAGCAGCTAATGCCTTAGCGTTATCATCCAACATGATCAGCCACATTGGGCGAACAAGTGAACCGATAATACTCATACCATGAATACCAAATGACCACAAGATATGGATCAAGAACATTGGTAACAAAGCACCAAACAAGTTATTACCTAAAATACCTGTGATTGGTTTGAATAATGCCATTAAAGCTGAGTTCAAATCAAAACCAGCAACATCACGAACCAACCAAACAGCAGTAATAATCACAAAGCCAGGAATTAAAGCTTCAAATGAACGTGAAACTGCAGGTGGTACTTGATCAGGCATTTTGATGGTAACGTTATGTGTCTTAAACCAGCGATAAACTTCAACGGCAAAGATCATTGAAACGATACCAGTAAACATACCTGAAGCACCAGTATAAGCCATTGGTAAAACGAAACCAAGTGGTGCTGATTTTGGTGTTAAGACGTTAACAGGTACTTGGAACATAAAGAATGTACCTAATGACAAAATACCACCAGTAACAGCATCTAACTTATACGACTTCGCTAAGTCAGCCCCCATAACGAATGTGGCATAAATTGCCATTAAGCCCATCGTCATTCGGTATGGCAAAACGATTGTTGCCGTATATGGTGCCAATGCTTTAGCAAAGGCTGGGATTGGTAAGTTGATGAAGACCATGAAGAACGTACCAATCAGAATTAATGAAAGTGAAGATACGACACCATTACGAATAGCTAAAAGGTGACGTTGTGTCCCAATTTTGGCCATTGGCGGTACCAGTTTATCTTCGACCCATTTCATGATTTTATCCATGAAAATCACTCCTCCTATTTTTTGTTACAAAATAATTGCAAGTTACTTCGGCGTGTATCCGCCTTCAAAAAATATTATAACATGGTGAAATTTAATTTCAACATATTATTGTAAAAATATTTTATTTTGATATATTTTTTTATTCGATTTAACTAATTCACAAATAACCATTCAATTCAATCGCTAATTTGAAGATTATTCAAGCACCTTTAAGTTAGTAAAAATCACATGACTAATTATTGGAGACTTGAATTAAGTACAAATACCATCACAACCTTTATCTCAATTACGCTGATTGAATTCAAAATTAATGATTCAACAATTAATCAAACAAATAATGATTTTGAAATTTTATTTCAACATGGTTTCTTTATATTCTTGAACAATAGCATGCGAAATATCCAAAGCTTTAGCACTCTTATCAAAAGTTTTGCTAACGAAGAAATAAAAAATGATGTCAATTAACATAAATTGTGCAAGTAATGAGTTCGTAGCCGCAATCCGATTAGAGCTTTCCATTGGTTGCGAAGTGTGGACACTAATATCAGATAACTTAGCCAGACTATTGTTGCCAAAACGTGTCAAAGAAACAACTTTAATGTGGTATTTTTTAGCTGTTTGTGCAGCAAGTAAAACTTCTGGTGATTCACCAGAATTAGAAATAACCCACAGAACATCTTTTTTACCTGCGTTGACTACTTTTGGCAATAGTGCGTTTAAATCGTTATCCGCTACTGTGGGATAACCAATCCGGTTCCATTTTTGCGAGATGTTTTCTACAGCCAAGTAAGAAGCGCCGATTCCAAAAATAAACAAGCGTTGTGAATGAATAATGGCATCTACAAGATGATTAACCTCGTCTTCATTAACTTGATCTGTCGTTTCGCGAATTGACTGTAATGCACTGGAAAGAAGTTTATCTTTAATCGATGACAACGGCTCATTTTTCTTAATGTCTTCATGGTCTTTCGGATCCGTTCGATTCTTCGTTAAATCTGAAGATAATAAAATTCGGAGTGTCGTAAAACTATCAATATCTAAACGTTTGGTTAAACGAATAACTGATGCTGGACTGGAATTGGCTGCTTTGGCCAACTCTTTAATCGTCATTTTTAAAACTTGTTGTTGATGCGTCAGAATATAATCTGCAACTTTACGCTCAGCTTCCGACAAATCTCCCTTGGCATTCAAAATTCTGCCTCTAACTGACATATTAATCACCATCTTAGTTTTTATTGTCATTTAAAATTAAGTCAAACTAGCAGTTAACGGATAAAACAACTTGCATCTTTAACACTTAAAAGACGCAACAAAACCAGGTCAAGCAAAATGCCAACCTGGTTTAAACGTGTCCCAATAACCTGTTATTGGGATTCACCTAATTATTTTCGTAAATATTTAAGTGCGGCAGCGATAAAGCCATCTGTCGCAGCCAAAGCAGTAACGGCTGCTTCATAATCAACATCACCATTAATCATGACAATGGCAATTTTCGGTTGTTGATGAGCAGCAATAAAGAACTTTTCAGCTGTTTTGTAATCAACACCGGTTGCATCAGCAATAATCCGTTTTGCTCGATCGACTAATTTTAAATTGGTTGGTTTAACATCTACCATTAGATTACCATAAACCTTACCCATTTTAATCATCGCCGTTGTAGAAATCATATTTAAAATTAATTTTTCGGCCGTGCCAGCCTTCATTCGTGTTGAGCCAGTCACAACTTCAGGACCCACAACGGCTTCAATTGCATAGTCAGCATGGTCACTGATTAGTGCACCTTGGTTACAACTTAACGCACCGGTTTTAGCACCGATTTCGTTTGCGTAATCTAAACCACCAATAACGTATGGTGTTGAGCCACTAGCAGCCAAGCCCAACACAAAATCTTTATCAGAAAGGTTACGAGCAACTAAGTCCGCACGACCACCTTCAACAGAATCTTCAGCGCCTTCAACTGCTTCAGTCATCGCCTTTTCACCGCCAGCGATTAATCCTTGAACCATTTCTGGATCAGTACCAAAAGTTGGTACACATTCAGCAGCATCAAGGATTCCTAAGCGACCACTTGTCCCGGCACCAATATAAAAGAGACGCCCGCCTTTTTTGAAACTCTCAACAACCGTATCAACGATTTGGGCAATCATATTTAATAATTCTGGCTGACCAATTGCAATCGGAACTTGCTGATCCTGTTGATTAATTGTGGTTAAAATTTGCTGAGTCGACATTTCATCAATTGCCATTGTGTCAGGGTTACGCATCTCAGTTGTCCGTTTATTCATTTACTTTACGACCTCGTTTTCATTTACCATGAGCCAATTAAGCACCATGCGAATTTGTTCGTTCCAATAATCCCAATCATGATCACCAGGCCCTTTGTTATAAGCCACTGTTAGACCAAGTTGGTCGACTAAATAATCATTAAACATATCGTTAGGGTGCTTCATAAAATCTTGATCCCCAATTGCATGATACCAACGCAATTGACGTAAAGACTGTAAGTCAGCATTTTGAGCCATTGTTTGCAATTGATACTCCGGTTTAGTAATACCCGTTTTACCAAACACTGCTTGATAATCAGGCATAATGCTTGGTACGACACTTAAATCAACGACTGGCGAAATAGCTGCTACAGCACTAAACCAATCAGTTTTCTTAAGTGCTAACTTTAAAGCACCATAGCCACCCATTGAATTACCAGCGATATAGTTAGTAGCGGCTTCTGTACTAATGGGTAAGTAGGCACGCATTTGTGGGATTAGCTCTTGTGTCAAATAATCCCAGTAACGACCACCATAAGCCATATTTGTATAAAAACTACGACCACCGTCAGGCATCACAATACAAAGTTGATATTTGCTTGCTAATTGCTCAAGATTTGTCTTACGTTGCCAGCAACTACCGTTATCACCTAAGCCATGCAACAACCACAGCACAGGTAATTTCCGGCCCTCAGTTAGTTGATCCGGCATAATTACTTGTACCTTTGTTTGAGTCTCCAAAATTTTTGAAGAACGTGAAAGAGTTAAAAAAGCCATATTTGTCTTCCTCACATAAATAAAAAGGTATAACTCATTTATAAAACAAAAAATCATTTTTTTCAATTAAATATTGAAAAAAAATTCCAACAATTTATAATTAAGGTTGTAATGACAGGCAAAATTCACTGAAATCAATCAATAATTTTTTTATTTTAAAAAAGATTTGCTTGAAATAGTGGAAATAAAAACTGATAAAGAGGCGTCCTTAAATGAAATATGTAATTGGCGTTGACAGTGGTGGCACCCATATTGTGGGACAAGCACTGACTGATACTGGTAAAGTTCTTTTTGAAACACAAAGTGGTCCCGGTAATATCCTATTAGACGAAACGGGTACTTACCAAAATCTCACTACAATCCTAACAACTATCTTTGAAAATATGCCCCAAGCTGATTGTCAGCACGTTTTAATTGGCATTGCTGGTGTCGAAACAACCGGCAATGCTACTGAAGTCGCTAACTACTTTACTAAGAAATTCGAAGTCAAAGTTGATGTTATTAGTGATGCTCAATTAGCACTGTTGAATGGTTTAGAAGGCCAAGATGGTACTTTAGTCATCGCTGGCACTGGCTCAGTTGTTTATGGCCGACAAAATAAAAAAATGATGCGTTACGGTGGTTGGGGGTTTCTACTTGGTGATACTGGTAGTGCTTATAAAATTACAGCCGAGGCCATGATTAATGCGCTTAAAGCCCATGATTTAAATCAAGCTAATAGCCTCATTGAACCATTAATCAACTGGCTTAATGCCACTAATATTAAACAAGCAGTTCAAAAATACTATCAGCTCAATCGTAAAGATGTCGCTTCACTTGCTGCTAAAATTGCAGAATTAGCTGAAAAAGGTGACCAAACTGCGCAACAAATACTAATTGATCAAGCAACGGCTTTAGCAGGCGAAGTGCTCGGTTTAATTAAGCAATACCAAGCACCTATTCCGGAACGAATTGCTTTTTCTGGATCAGTTTTAGTGCATAACGACTTTTACCGCGAAACTTTATTACAACAAATCAATCATGTCTATCCTGAAATTAAAGGGCATGTTGTTTCAACAAATAATGGTCGCGGTGCAATTTTTTGGGAAGAATGGCAGTAAAATTGTAAAATAATAGTTTTAAAAAATTATTTTTTTTGCTAGACCGCTTTCATTTTTTGGTAATAAAATATGCAATTCGATTAACCTTGCCTTAACTGGATTAACACAAATCAAACAAATCCTCTTATAGCACTTAATATCTTAATTAAAAATTGATATAGACCAATTTTTATTATACATTTTTATCGCTTGATTTATTAAATATCAGCGTGCCATAATGATAATTGTTCATTATGTAATCGCGTTCATAATTAATTTAACACGCGTAATTTCAAAGGAGTGATTCAATTGACAATGCGTCAATTAGGTTTATCTATTTATCCAGATCATAGTAATTTTGAAGATGACAAACATTACCTTGAATTAGGTCACAAATATGGTTTCTCCCGTATTTTCATGAGTATGTTGGAAGTACAAGGTTCCGTAGAAGAAACAAAAGCTAAATATCAAAAAATTGTTGATGTTGGTAACGACTTGGGCTACCAAACAATTATCGATGTTTCCCCACGAATTTTTGATCAGTTAGGCATTAGCTATTCTGACTTAAAATTCTTCGCCGACTTACATGTTGCTGGTATTCGTTTGGACCAAGGTTTTGACGGTGCAACTGAAGCAATGTTGTCTTACAACAAATATGGTTTGATTATTGAATTAAATATGAGTAATAATGTTGATTACTTGAACAACATTATCAGCTACCAAGCTAATGAATCATTCATTTATGGCTGCCACAACTTCTATCCACAAGTTGGTACTGCCTTACCATATGACTTCTTTATGGAATGTAGCAAACGTTTCCGTGACTTTGGTATCCACACCGCTGCCTTTGTAGCCAGCCAAGTTGGTAACATGGGCCCATGGAACGTTAACGATGGCTTGCCAACAATGGAAGTTGACCGTCGCTTACCAGTTGATGTTCAAGCTAAACATTTATTTGCAACTAACATGATTGATGATGTCATCATCGGTAACGCTTATGCTTCTGAAGAAGAATTAGAAGCTTTATCTAAATTAAATCGTTATCAAGTTCAATTCCACATCGACTTTGTTGATGATGTGAACGATATCGAAAAAACTGTCGTTCTTGATAATCAACACTTCCGTCGTGGCGATATGAATACTTTGGTTATTCGTTCAACTATGCCACGTGTTTACTATAAAGAAGTACCTAATGCACCACATGACAATACTCATGAATTCCAACGCGGCGATATTGTGGTTGGTAACGATGACTTCGGCATTTACAAGAACGAATTACAACTAGTTCTTGAACCCCACTCTGACACTCGCAAAAATAAAGTCGGTTCAATTTCAGCTGACGAATTAATCTTGCTTGACTTCATCAAACCTTGGAGCAAGTTCAAGTTCTTAGATTAATTGTCAAATTTAAAAAACACTTCGAGAATTAATCTCGAAGTGTTTTTTTGTTGTCTTTATTTAAAAGTCATTTACTTTCATTGTTGAAAATGTAAATAACGGCTTCTTCGCGCCTCCGGGAAATACGCTGCGGAACGCTGCGAGCATCGATTTAAGCCGAATCAAAATCAATTCGTCTTAAATACGAGCTTTGTTGTTAGCAATTTATCGCCTACAATAAGGCTTACCTTGGAGACAATTTTGAAAAAATTGGCTTCAAGCAACGCCCACTACGTTCCAGCGATAAGTATTTATTTTCCGCCACGATCCCCACCACATTCCCTATGCAACTTTGCGGAAGCGCGAAGAAGTTCTAAATAACAGTTTTAGTTATCACCGCCCAAAGCAAATGGATAGTTTTAGGAACAATTATTATTTATTTTTTAAAATAGTTCGTATTTATTCTTGATTATCCAATGATGATTCGTTATGATAAGCATATATTTTAAGAAAAGAGGAACATTATCTAATGGATCGTTATTTTAAGCTCACGGAAAACCGAACAAAAATTAGCACCGAGCTCATGGCCGGTGTCACTACATTTTTTGCAATGTCATATATTCTTTTTGTTAATCCGTCTGTTCTTTCATTAACCGGCATGCCTTCTCAGGCCGTCTTTTTAGCTACAATCATTGCTTCAGCAGTCGGTACGTTATTCATGGGATTGTTTGCCAATGTTCCCTATGCATTAGCGCCAGGAATGGGACTAAATGCCTTCTTTACTTATACGGTCTGTTTTGCCTTAGGTTTTAGCTGGCAAGAAGCTTTAGCCTTAGTTTTTATTTGTGGCTTGATCAACATCTTGATTACAGTTACGAAAGTTCGGAAAATGATTATCAAAGCCATTCCCGAAACATTACAACAAGCTATGGGCGGCGGAATTGGTGTTTTCATCGCCTATATTGGGATTAAGAATGCAGGGTTCTTACAATTCACTTCCGAGCCTTCAAGTATTGTTAGCATCAACAATCAGGCTTTTGATGCTGCCCAATCCACTTTTAAAGGTGGCATTACTAGCATTGTTTCAAACGGTGGCATTGTGCCAGCACTGGTTAACTTTTCACAGTCCGGTGCTTTATTAGCCTTACTTGGTCTAGCTATTGTAATTATTCTACTGGTAAAAAAAGTTCCTGGTGCTGTGCTTCTAAGTATTATAATCACAACAATCGTTGGTATTCCTATGGGCGTCACCAACCTGCATGTCTCTGGTGCCAACTCATTAGGTAATTCAATTTCACAACTACACACTACTTTTGGTGCCGCTTTTGGTGCTCACGGAATGGGAGCTTTATTCAGTAACGCTGATAAGTTGCCACTAGTGATCATGACAATTTTTGCCTTTAGTTTCTCAGATACCTTTGATACGTTAGGTACATTTATTGGGACCGGACGACGAACTGGGATTTTCTCTGCTGAAGATGAACAAGAAATGGAAAACGGTCACGGATTCTCCTCAAAAATGGACAAAGCTTTATTCGCCGACTCAATTGCTACTTCGATTGGTGCCATCTTCGGTACTAGTAACACCACCACTTACGTTGAAAGTGCCGCCGGAATTGGTGCTGGTGGTCGTACAGGCTTAACCAGTGTCGTCACCGCTTGTTTATTCTTGTTAAGTAGTTTATTTGCCCCATTTATTTCAATTATTCCAACACAGGCGATTGCACCTGCATTAATTGCAGTCGGTGTAATGATGATGGGTACGTTTAAAGAAATTGACTGGAACAATCTAGAAGAAGCAATTCCTGCATTTATGGCCTCAATTTTTATGGGACTTTGCTACAATATTTCTTATGGTATTGCTGCTGGATTCATCACTTACTGCTTAATCAAGACGATTACTGGCAAAGCAAAAGAAATCCATCCAGTGCTCTGGATTGTCACAATCGGTTTTATCGCAAACTTTGTTATTCTCGCCATTATTTAAATTGTTTTATTAGGTTGCCCCAATACAAAATAAAAAGATCTTAATCTTAGCCTGTTAAAAGCTAAGATTAAGATCTTTTTTTAATGATTATTAGCTTAAAGCAACATCCAAGATCATCATGATAATAAAACCAACCATCACGCCAAAAACTGCCGTATGGTTTTTACGTTCAACACTTTGTTGGGCTTCAGGAATTAATTCTTCAACAACGACATAGATCATCGCTCCGGCTGCAAAGGCTAGCGCGTAAGGTAAAATAGCTGTCATTCTACTAACAAGTAATGCCCCTACTACACCTGCAATCGGTTCAACAATTCCTGAGGCCTGTCCGTATGCAAAAGCACGAGCACGACTTAGGCCGCCTTGACGTAAAGGAATCGATACTGCCGCACCTTCGGGAAAGTTCTGAATACCAATACCTAGTGCAACCGAAATTCCAGCAGCTACTGCTACTGCAGGGTGACTAGCTTGACTTACCGCACCAAAAGCTACACCGACGGCCAAGCCTTCAGGAATATTATGCAACGTAATTGAAAAGACCAACAAGATTGTCCGTCGTAAATAAGAAGGAAAGTCGCCTTTATCGCGGTCCTGACCGATTGGTAAATGAGGGATTATCTTATCTGCTAAATATAAAAATAATCCTCCGGCCGCAAAACCAACCGCTACAACCAACCAAGCAATATCACCATTTTCTTCCGCCTGCGCAATGGCAGGATCCAATAATGACCAAAAACTAGCAGCAATCATGACACCTGAGGCAAAACCCAACATTAAATTTAAAACGTTTTGGTTAATCGTTTTAAAGAAAAAGACTAAACCTGCACCTAATGCTGTCATGCCATAAGTAAATAAAGTTCCGATAAGTGCTTGTTGCCATGGTGCTAATCCTACAAAAAAATCGACCATCATGTCTCACACTCCTATCCGGTGTGAAAGCATGGCAAGCCGATTAACAACAATTCTTTAATTTTCGCAAGTGTTGTTATCAAGGTTGCCTGCCTCTTCGCACCTGTCTACATTCCTACTTTATCATGTTATATTTCAAAAAGATAGCAAAATGTTAGCTGTATTTAATCAGATATTTAGATTAGCCTAATTTAAATGATCCTGTAAATAATTCGCCAACCAGCGAGGAATTGTCCCATTAGTTGCCGTTAAAGAAGCTAATTGATCTTTTTTGAATAGATAGGTAAAAATAATTGGAAAAGTCTGTTCCAGTTGTTGTGGATTAAGCTGTTCATGATAATCAACGTGGTTCGAAAAAAATGATAAAACTTGTTGGCGCTGTGTTGGTGTTAATTTTTGTTCAGCGGCATACTGGTTAAAAGCCATTTCGTAGGCCCTAATATGAGGCTCAAGTCGCGCTAATATAGGATTGGTTAAATCTAGTAACGCTGATAAAGTATTGGCCGTTAATAATTGCTCATCTGATACATCACGAATTGCAATGTTATAATGAGCCAGCGGATAAATTGTTTCAACATGTTGTTCAGCTAAAATTTTAGCAAAGGCTAACCGCAAATAAGGTAACCAAGCAACTTTTAATACTGCTAGATCCGAATGATTTTTAACTGTCGAATCTAATTTAATATTATCAAGCAATCGTTGCGGATCAGCTAACTGTAACAACGGGTGTTTTTTACGAAAGTCTGAATCGTGCAGCCGACTGATTGCAAAGCGACGCCAAGCCTGACGTTGAACAATAAAAACAGTAATGCCTACTAATACCAGTATGGCCAAGGCAATTAGTAAGCCGACCACTAAAAAAGCCAATCTATTATCTCCCAACATAGTCATTTAACCTCCTTAAACGTCTTTATCACCGACCACCAATTTATTTTTCTAGATCGTCATGTTCTTGGTGCCAACGTTTGATTTGCGCTAAGCGCTGAGCAAATTTAACTTCGCTGCCTTGTGAAGTTGGCCGATAATATTGATGACCAACTAAGTTATCTGGCATTGTTTGCATGGTGGTTAATTTATCTTCAGTATCATGGGCGTACTGATAATCAGCGCCATAGTTCAATTTTTTCATTAGTTTGGTCGGTGCATTCCGAATTTGCAAAGGTACTGGTTCAGCCTGGGTATTTAAAGCGTCTTTTTTGGCAGCTGAATAAGCCAAGTAAGCCGCGTTAGACTTCGGCGCCAGTGATAGATAAATAACCAATTGAGTTAGATTAACAGAACACTCGGGCATGCCAATAAAATGACAGGCCTGGTAAGTCGCAACTGCCAATTCCAAAGCTCGACTATCGGCCAAGCCAATATCCTCACTGGAAAAACGAACTAAGCGTCGTGCTACATAGAGTGGATCTTCACCGCCCTCAAGCATTCGCGCCAACCAATAAACTGCCGCATCTGGATCACTATTACGCATTGACTTGTGCAACGCAGAAATCATGTTATAGTGTTCTTCACCTTTTTTGTCATAGAGCAATGACTTTTTGCCTAGTAATTGTTGCAAGCCTTTTTTAGTTACGGTCGTCACTTCATCGGCGCGCTGTCCGTTTAAAACGGCCATTTCTAACGTGTTTAATCCGATTCGAGCATCGCCATTAGCAAAGTCAGCAATAATTTGTAAACATTCATCCGAGATTTCAACCTTTTGATGACCGTACCCCCGTGGATCTGTTAGAGCGTTTTTCAGCAGGCGAATAATATCAGCGCTAGTTAATGCCTGTAAAACAAATACTTTAGCTCGCGACAGCAACGCTGAATTGATTTCAAAGGATGGATTCTCAGTAGTGGCTCCAATCAAAATAATACTGCCCTTTTCAACATAAGGTAAAAAAGCGTCTTGTTGTGCCTTATTGAAACGATGAATCTCGTCAATGAATAAAATTGTTTTTTCACCAAACTGGCGATTTTCTTCAGCTTGTTTCATAATTTGGCGAATATCTTTAATACTGCTAGTAACCGCACTTAAATTAATAAACTTAGCCTGCGTTTGTTGAGCAATGATCGACGCTAAAGTTGTTTTGCCAACACCCGGTGGGCCCCAAAAAATCATAGAAGGAATTTGATCGTGTTCAATTAATTCTCGTAAGACTTTACCTGGGCCAACTAATTGTTGTTGCCCAGCAAACTCGGTTAAATTCCGCGGCCGAACGCGATTAGCAAGTGGTTCAAAATCCGCATCTGCACCACTGAATAACGAAATTTCACTCAAATTAATCACCTTCTTTACTTTTCTAGTATAACGAAAAAAAGCAATAATAGCGGCTAAATTGATTGTCATTGGCTACTAACTAGCTATAAAAAAGCCTTGAGTTTTTCAAACAACTGTCTGAAAAACTCAAGGCTAAAATCTTTATTTATTATTACGGTTAAAATATTCGGCAATCCGATTTTGATCATGAATACTTAATTCTCGTAGCGGACTAGGACGATGATATTTTTGCCAATTTTTCCAAAAGTCAAATTGGCGGACAAAATCTTGTAAGAAGCCCAAACTATTATTGCGAACCAATACATAAGCCATTGTTGCTAGCCCTTTATCAACCTTGTTTGGATTTTCTTGATAAGCCTGATTAGCCTCATCAAGAACTCCCTCTGGATCTTGACGATAAGCATCGCGAAAATCTAATAGTTGCGGTTGTCCTAACAACGGTTCGATGGTAAAACCTGTAAAGTCTGCCGTTAAGCCTGAATCTTTACGTAGTACTTCATAAAAGAACATAAAAAAGGATAAACGATCTGTTTCACTTAACATCTTTTGATCTTCTTGCGCTAACCAACCGATAACATGAATTCTTTGTTTTAAATCAGTCATTGATGACCAACCTCCCATTTGAAAGCCCTATTACCACATCTTCATTTTACCGCAACTGTGGCAAAAATACTGGTATTGGTATCAAATAATCGGCTAAATACAATAAAGACTCTGAAAGTCAGCGACTTTAACTAATTTAATCGCGACAAGTATCTTCACGATCATCTTCATCTGTCATCATTAAATTAATAAGTTCTTGAAGGTTTCCTTCGCCGCGGCTTAGACGTTGATACCAATAACGACCAACATTGGTTCGCTCGGCCTGAAAGATAGCCAAGGCCTGACTTTCTTCTAAATGGAATTGACTTTTTATTTCATCAATTAAACGATTACGAAATGTTTCAACATCTTTAAAAGCCACTGCGCTCATTTTTTCAAGTCCTTTATCAGTTAATGAGCCTATTTTAGCAGAAAATGAACACCTAAAAAATAAAATTTAAGCATAAAAAATAACCACGGCAAAAATCATCCGTGGTTATCAATAATCTAATTTAGCAATTCTTTTGGCCAATTGTTTCCATTTGTTCTTTCAATTCAGCTTCAGTCCGTGGTTGATATTGATTAACTGTCATGGCACCGTCGATAATACCACTATTATCTGACAATACTAAGAAGCCATTCTTGTAATTTACATTTAAACCATCGGTTAGAAAAGCAAGTTCATCTTTGCTAGTATACATCTTCAAACCCATGTTGTTCTCAACGGAAACGTCAAATTTATCATACATCTTATCAACGATTACAAATTGGAAACTAGCGCCAATTGTACATGTTCCGCCCATATTGGAGAATTGATTTGAGCCATCATTCAAGGCAAGTAGCACAATGTCATCAGATGTCACTTTAGTCTGCAAATACGTTTCAGCTGCTTCTTTAATTTTGATTTCCATATTAATCACCTCAGTAAAATTATGACACGGTTACTTTTAACATATTAATTGTAGTAGTCTTACATTTAATAAGCAAGAAAGTTGCTTGATACTTTGGTTAAACCTGATTGAATTTCTAGTCAGCCGGCTCTAATTTCGACTGATCAGTAGCTACCTTATCAATAAAATCGCGATCATGTTCAATAATCAGCATCGTTGGCTGTACTTCTTGAATTAAATTTTCTAATTGTTCTTGGTTAAAAACATCTAAATAATTTAACGGTTCATCCCAGATATACAAAGCAGCTGGTTGTGATAATGACTTGGCCAATTCAACTTTTTTACGTTGCCCCATACTCATATTTTCAATTTTATTATTAAAAACACGTCGTTCCATCCCTAATTTGTGCAAATTATTTAGAAAATCTTGCATGTTCAACTGATTTTTCTCGGCAAATTCTGCTAACGAGCCACGATTATCTTCATAATTTTGACGTACATAACTAATTGGTAATTGCTTAGGATACGTGATACTTCCGCGTTGATTGCCAGTAAATTGCTGCAAAATTGCTTGAATTAGTGATGATTTACCAGCTCCATTAGGGCCAGTAATGGCTAAGCGTTGATGAACTTTAAGATCAAAGGATAGTGGCTTAAATAACCACTGCTCATCATAACTTAACTGTACCTCTTTAATTATTAAGGGATTTTGATAATGTGCTGGCTGAAATGCCATGGTTAACGGATCAATGTATTCAATATCTTTTAACAACTTCTCTTGATCAGCAATTTCGTTATTCATTCGCTGGGCAATATTTTTGGAACGTTTCATCATTTTAGCAGCCCGCGAACCGATAAACCCTTTGTCAACTGAGCGCTGCTCATTATCCACACGTGCTGTTCGTTGATGGTGTTTATCAGCTTCCCGAGAATTAGACCAGCTTGCTTTTTTAGCTGCTGATTGTTGTAGACGTGAAATGTTCTTCTTTAATTTAGCATTCTGTTGTTGCTCAAAATCGTCATTTAATTTTTTCTGTGCTTCATAAGTTGCAAAATTGCCTTGGTACAACAAAATCTGGCTCTTTTCAATCGACATAATATGATCGGTCACACTATCGACAAAATGACGATCATGACTAACCACAATAAAACCTTGCTGTTTCTTGTTTAAGTAATCGGCAACTTGTTGGCGCCCGGTCATATCCAAATGATTAGTTGGCTCATCAATCAATGGGAAATCAGTTTCATTAATAAATAAAAGTGCCAACAAAACTTTCGTTTGCTCGCCACCAGAAAGGCTAGCAAACTGACGCCATAAAATATCAGGATCAACACCGAGAAGATTTAATTCACGTTCAATTTCCCATTGTTCTGCATCAGAAATTTCTTGGATGGCATAAAACGTCAATTGATCAGGATTAGCAATGGTTTGCGGAAAATAAGTAAAGTCAAGTTGCTTAGTAATTTGTCCTTGATATGGTAATTGTCCTTGTAACAGGCGCATTAACGTTGTTTTGCCGCGACCATTACGACCGATTAACCCTAATTTCCAAGACGAATCAATATTTAGATTAGCTTGATCAAATAGTAATGTCCCCTGGCTATCATAGCCAAATGTTAAATTTTTAACTTCAATGTTAGACATAAAATCACCTCATTATTAGCATTCAATATTTCAGAATTAGTACTTGAGGTTTGGTCAACATTGCAGCACACATTTAATCAATTCGCGCACACAAAAAGGGACCTCACCCGTGAGTATCGAACTAATTCTGAAAGTAATCTTAATAAGCCACACTTTAGTTGTGCGAATATCACCTATTAAGTTATTTCAAGAATTAAGTTAGATTCTCAACGGACGGATCCCTCATTTCTAGTTAAAAGTTGTCTTGAGTGTAACACGAAATTTTATTTTTAAAAATAATTAAACTAATGATTAGTACCAAGCCGGCTTATCACCGTCAGTATTAGGCTTATTAATCCCTACGGAACGACGAACTTGTTCACTAGGATTACTAATCAAATGTACGATGTAAGTTGCCACACTCTTACGAGATACTTCAGTCCCTTTAAATGCCTCACCTTTTTGAGTTAACTCATAATCAACTTCATCTTTATTATCCAACCAAGCTGGCCGAATAATTGTATAGTCAAGCTCAGATGCTTCGATTACTTTGGCTGCTGCAGCATAAGTTGGCAAGTAGCCATCATCTAACATTTGGTGATTCCATTGACCAAATTTACCAGGAACTTCATCATAAATTCCCAAAGTTGAAACCCAAATCAAACGTTTAATTCCTGTTTGTGTCATTGCTGCCACAACACTTTTAGCTTGTTGTTCAATATTGTGTCCAGCCAAATTAGCATAAACGACGTCAACGCCTACCATTGCTTGCGTTAAATCAGCAACATTAGCAGCATCACCATCAATAATTTCTGCACGCCCTGTCTTCTCACTTTGCAAACGATTTGCGTTACGCAAGAATAAACGTAAATCGGCCTTCGCATCAACTAACTGTGCCGTAGCTAAGCGAGCAATCTGACCATTTGCACCTAAAATTAGTACTTTTACCATAAAAAAGCCTCCTAGGATAATTGCGCTCTACCAAATCTTAATAGGCAAGTTTTAAGGTAGGACGCGTTCTCTCCCCTGCAATTACTAATGTAAAGTAAGTAAATTTTAAATGCAAACAAAAACGTCCAGCATAACCTGTGAACGTTCTAAAATCTTCTTAGCAGTTAAAAATCACTACTTAAACAAGCGTTGATTAAGTTTGACTTGAACTGTCGGCATGGGCAATTCGGCAATTTTATCTTGTGGAACCCATTGACCTGGGAAGAATTCCAAATTTTTTGCGGTTTTTAATTCAGCCGTGACAATCGTAATTTGCCATTTTTGATGCGTAAAGGTATGCGTGACTGGTTTTAGTTCGGTTGGCTGAAAATTCAGTTCCAGCCCAGACTGTTCAGCAAAAACAACCGCTAACTGCTCTAAAGCAGAAGCGCCAGACACATCGTCAAGTGCTTCTACTTTAATCAAAGGAAACATCCATAAATGCGCCAACATACCTTTTTCAGGTCGTTTTTCAAACAGCCAACCTGCCGGACTATGAATAGCCAATCCGTAATAATCAATTGGCACTGGTTTAGCTTTTTTAGTTCGAACGGGGTAGTTCAATTCTGTGCCATTTTGCCAACTTTGGTTAAATTCGCGGATTGGTGAATGAGCACTATCAGGATTTTTAGCTGTCATATAACTTGAACCCAGATCCATAATAGCCTGATTAAACTCACCAGGTCGTTTAGGATCAATTAATCGATTCCCAACCTCTTGAAAAACTAACCGTGATTTAGGTTTGGTAATATCTAGATCAATCTCTAGCAATCGAGCAAAAACTCGAAACGCGTTGCCGTCAATTGCGGCCACTGGTTCATTGAAAGCAATACTAGCAATTGCACTAGCAGTATAGGGGCCAATTCCTGCTAAATTTTGTAATTCAACAGCTGTTTGTGGCCACTGACCTTGATAGTCGTTTACAATTTGTTGAGCAGCTTTTTGGAGATTACGAGCACGCGAATAATAACCCAATCCAGACCACGCGTTTAGCAAATCAGTTTCAGTTGCCGCCGCCAAATCATCAACTGTCGGAAATTTAGCTAAAAATTTTTGATAATAGGGAATAACGGTTTGAACTTGCGTTTGCTGTAACATTAATTCACTAATCATAATATGATATGGTTCTTGATCAACTCGCCACGGTAATTGTCGGCCTTCTTGATCATACCAAGCTAATAAAGTCTGCCGAAATTGATTAATTTTTATCGGTGACCAAGTTAAAAATTGTGCCACTTGCTGGGCAATTGATGTCATATACACTACACTCCATGATTCCAGTCTTATTAACGATCATACCATAGCTAGCGGCTGTCTTAATGATTAATGTCATCAATCATTATAAATTAGAAGCGCTATCATTGATTAAAAATACAAAAAAGGGTTGCTGACAGCGGTTTTAAGGCGCAAAATAGAAATGTTGGACTCACGTTGAAAGGATTTTATCTGATAAATATGATTAAATCGATCTTGAAGGATCGGCTCTTACAAATTACAGCCGTTCTTGCAGTATTGAGTTTGATTATGGCAAGACCAAGGTTAGCCGATATTAACTTTGATACTTTATGGTCACTCACTGCGATGATGATTTTGATTCAGATTTTTAATTATCTACACATCCTCGACTATTGTGCTTATCGCTTAACTGGATATGCAAATAATACACGACAATTGGTTTGGTTGTTCTTGGTCCTAGGATTTGTAAGTGCCATGTTTTTAACTAACGATGTCGCTGTCTTAACTTTAGTTCCGTTGTATCTTTATGTTGCTAAGCAATATAAGCTACCCGAAATTCTGCCAGTAACTTTAATTACGATGGCGGCAAACCTCGGCAGCGCTATAACGCCGTTTGGCAACGCACATAATATTTTTGTTCTCGCTAAGTTTCACGTTAGCGCGATGCAATTTTTCTCTTGGACAATCCCCATTGCGATCTTTAGTGTCGTTATGGCGTCGGCCTATACTTTTATACTTAAACCAACACCAATCGATCACATTAGTACGCAGAAAATTTATATTCCCCCTCGTCCGACAATTCTTGCTATAATTGCTGCGTTAATCGTTTTTGCTGGTGTTTTAGGCTTTATTCCGTCCTGGGTGGGCACGATTGTTACAGCTGTTTTGGCAACTGCGTTAAAGCCAAATATTATGTCAAAAGTAGATTATGCGACAATTTTAACCTTTTTGGGATTTTTCATTATTGTCAGCGACGTTAGTCAAAACGCCATCGTCAAAACAACGATTGCTAGTCTTGTGACAACGCCTTCGTCGGTTTATTTCGGTACGATTGGGGTTAGCCAATTCATTTCTAACGTCCCGACAACAGTGTTATTTGCTAAATTTACCCATCATGTCGCCGCATTACTTTATGGTGCTAACATTGGTGGACTTGGTACTTTAGTAGGCTCTATGGCTAATCTATTGGCCTTTAAACAATATACTCGCTATGGCACCATTGATAGTCGTAAATTCTTAATTCGTTTCACAGCGTTAAACTTATTGACTTTAGCAATCTTTACTTTGTTTGGTTGGTTCGTTATTAAATAAATAATAGTAATAAAAAACCGCAGCTGATTAATATCAGTTGCGGTTTTTCTAATATATGGGCTAGCTCTAATACGATATGCGCGTATTAAAGCTATTAGTCATGAAAACTGAGTTGGGAAGTCAGTTTATAATTCATCACCATTGCTGGCGATAACATTCTTGTACCAGTAGAATGAATCTTTTGGTGAACGGGCTAAGGTACCATTGCCTTCATCGTCTTTATCAACATAGATAAAACCGTAACGTTTAGACATTTGACCAGTTCCTGCAGAAACAAGATCAATACAGCCCCAAGGTGTATAACCCATTAAATCAATACCATCATATTCAACAGCTAACTTCATTTGTTCAATATGACGACGTAAATAATCAATCCGATAATCATCATGAATCTTGCCATCTTCAGCAATTTTATCAACCGCACCAAAACCATTTTCAACAATGAACTGTGGTAAATGATAACGATCGTTGAACCAGTTCATGCCGTAGCGTAAACCTTCTGGATCAACTGCCCAACCCCACTCGGATTCTTCCAAATATGGATTCTTAGTGTGATTGTTTGATTCTACATAATGATATTCTGGGCTATCATCATGATCTTCAATTGTATTGGACATGTAATAGCTAAATCCAATGTAATCAACCGTACCTTCGGCTAAGACATCTAAATCTGCTTCGGTAATATCAAGATTATAACCATGACGTTCAAAGAATACCGGCATCCAGCTTGGATAGCGACCATTACAGTGAACATCGGTGAACCAATAACGTGATTGCATGGCTTTTTCAGCCATCATAATATCAGCTGGTTTAGAAGTGAGCGGATAAATAGGAACCATCGCAATCATACAACCAATTTGATTGTCAGGATCGATTTCATGGCCCTTTTGTACAGCCAACGCACTGGCAACTAATTCATAGTGAGAAGCTTGATACATCGCCTTTTCCATATCCTCGCCTGGTTGAACAGCCAAGCCAGAATTAGTCATTAGTGCAAAATCACTATCATAGTTAGTCTGGTTATTGATTTCATTAAAGGTCATCCAGTATTTAACTTTACCTTGATAGTGTTTGAAACATACTTCCGCAAATTTAACGAAGAAATCAATCAACTTACGATTAGACCAGCCACCATATTCGGTGACTAAATGATAAGGAATTTCAAAATGTGACAAAGTAATAACTGGCTCGATATTATATTTATGCATTTCATCAAACAGATCATCATAAAACTTCAAGCCAGCTTCATTAGGCTCAGCATCATCGCCATTAGGGAAAATCCGTGTCCAAGCAATTGACGTCCGGAAGCACTTAAAGCCCATTTCAGCAAACAGCTTCACGTCTTCTTTATAATGACCATAAAAGTCAATCGCTTCATGATTAGGATAATTCTCGCCCGGTAAAACACCGTCAGTAATTCGGCGAGGAACACCATTGGCCCCAGCAGTCATAATATCAGCAACACTGATACCTTTACCGCCTGCTTGCCAACCACCCTCTAATTGATGGGCAGCAACCGCACCGCCCCAAAGAAAATCTTTTCTTAATTTTGCCATTATTAACCTCTCAATTTTTATAATAATTTTAGCGTTTTCAACGTCAATTTTACACCATTATCAACAAAACCGGCCAGCGTAAAACGCAGCGACCGGCTTATGTGTGTTAATTATTTAGCTTCAGCTTCGTTAATAATTTCTTCTGTATTTTCACCATGTTCTTGTGCAGATAAGATTTGATCTTGTTTGCGTGCGAATGGTAGGTAAATGAAGAAGGTTAAAACAAGCATTAAAGCTTGCCAAATGGCAATCTTGATACCACCGACTAAAAATCCAGAAATAATTGGCGGTGTTGTCCAAGGAACTAATGTCCCACCAAATAGTGGAATCCAACCTAATCGCATAGCAACCCAAGTTAAAATGGCAGATGCCATTGGTGCTAAGAAGAATGGCACACCTAAGATTGGGTTCATAACAACTGGTGCAGCAAATAAAATTGGTTCATTAATATTAAATACACCAGGAACAAGTGACAAGCGACCTAAAGTCTTCCATTGTTCTGATTTAGCAAAGAAGACCATGAAGACAACTAAGCCGATTGTCATACCAGAACCAGTAACCGTCATAAATTGATCCATTAATTGTTGCGTGACAATATGACCACCGTTAGCAACAGTTAAAGCTTTACCTGAATCAAGAATCTTTTGGTTATCCAAAGCATTAGCTTGTAGAAGAGGTCCCATAATACCACCAACAATTGTGGCACCGTGAACACCAAAGAACCATAAGAATGGTACTAAGAAGGCAATAGCTAACATACCACCGAAGGAATCTGTTAAGCCTTGTAATGGTGTTTGAATAGCCTTATAAATCCATTCAGTCATTGTTGAATGTGTTACTTTGTCAAAGAAGAGATAGATTAACATGAAACCAGTGATCAAAACAGTTGCCGGAATTAATGCTGTAAATGATGATGCAACATTAGGTGGCACTTGGTCAGGTAATTTAATTGTGATGTTCTTTTTCAAGAACCAGCTATAAACAATACCGACAATTAAACCAATTAGAATTGCAGCAATCATACCTTTGCCGCCCAACCAATCACGATCAATAAAAGTTGTTTGAGCCATTTGAGCAGGTGTTGCGACAACCTTTTCACCAATTGTTACGCCATTAGATGGACGCATAACCATTAAGAAACAAGTTGCAGCAATCATGCCTGCAGGCAATCCTTCGTAGCCCTCATCGTGAACATAAGAGAACGCAATACCGATAACTGCAAACAATGCCATGATTGCAAAAGAAGCATTATAAGCGACATTCCAGTATGGCACCATTCCGGTTGAGGCCATCCAGTTTGACCACGCCGGAACCGGTAAATTCGCAAGTAACAAGAAAATCGAACCAACGATCGTAAATGGCATAACATAAAGCATACCGTTTTTCAAAGCGTTGATCGGTTTAGTTGAAACAAACTTCATAACTGGCGGTAAAATACGTTGGTTAATAAAATTTTGCATCTAAACCACACTCCCATATAAAAAATTTATGAATAAAATAATTTCTGTAAGCGATTTCATCGCTCACCAATACTCATAATGGGTTGCCGCAAAAATTAAAAGGCATTCAGCTAGTTTTGGTACAAATCAGACAAAAAAAGACATGTTCCAATTAAGGAACATGTTTCTATTGGGCGGCTGATCGGCTTTCAGCAAAGCGATTAGCCATTGTTTCGAGCAAGTAGACCACTGGCACTTGCGTTGTCATATTCACGTGATCGCCGGCATTACGTTCCGGCATATAATATGAAATAGTCAAATCCGCTAAAGTCGTAATGGGTGAATACTCATGGTTGGTGATTGCAACAATTTTTGCGCCATTTTGTTTGTACTCACCTGAACGCATAATAATCTCTTTAGTCATTCCTGAAACCGATAAAACAATAAACAAAGTCTCGCTTAAATCCGTATCATTGCGTAATGATGGTTGAAATGGATCCTTAATTGATAAGGCAAACGCGCCGGCGTTAGCTAAGAAGCGCGCACCATAATCGCCCAAACTACCGCTACTGCCGATCCCTACAAAAACAACTAACTTAGCTTGTTGAATCATCTTGACGCATTGATCAATCTTTTGGTCAAATTCATCGCGTGAAACTTTAGTAAAGAAATCTGTTAAAGGTGTACTGATGTCGTAACTTGGATAAACATGTTGTTCCGCGTGTAACTCATCGCGAATGACATATTTTAATTCTGAAAAGCCGCTAAGGTTCATCTTTTGGCAGAAACGACTAATTGTCGTTGTTGAAACATGCGCCTCACTAGCTAACTGACGAATCGTTAATTGCTGAACCTGCTTAGGATGACTAATAATATAGTTATAAACATCTAGCTCTAACTCACTTAAACTTTTCAAATCCATATTATGAAACATGCCCGCATCACTCCTCTGTTCACATTGTAACATGTTTCGTCGATAAACAGCAGTCCTTGTTGAACTGATCAATTTAACCAAAACTAATTTTAAAAACCAGCTATAAATGTCCTAATATTCCATTTTGTCATCTAACTCATTCGTTTTTGAATTGATGAGGTTAACTAGTCCTTTTATGATGAAATTGTAAAGTAAAAAAGGAGCTGAATCATTCATGAGCGTAGAAAAATGGGACTTACGCAAAGTCTTGGCAGAATTACAGCAACATGACGGGCAATATCATGAAACAGATGTTGAGGTTGATCCTGATGCCCAATTAGCTGGTGTCTATCGTTACATCGGCGCTGGTGGTACCGTCGCACGACCAACACAAGAAGGTCCAGCCATGATGTTTAACAACGTCAAGGGTTTTAACGATACTCGAGTATTAATTGGTTTAATGGCTAGCCGTAAACGCGTCGGCTTAATGTTCCATCATGATTATCAAACTCTAGGTCAGTTTTTAAACGAAGCTGTTACTAAACCCGTTTGGCCAAAGATGGTTGAGGAAAAAGACGCACCAGCTCACGAAGTTATCCATCGTGCAACTGATGAAGATTTTGACATTCGCAAATTAGTCGCTGCACCAACCAATACGCCTCGGGATGCCGGTCCTTATATTACTGTCGGCGTTGTTGCTGGTTCAAGTATGGATAAATCTAAGAGTGATGTCACAATTCATCGCATGGTGCTCGAAGATAAAGATAAAATCGGCATTTATATTATGCCGGGTGGTCGTCATATTGGCGCCTTTGCTGAAGAATATGAAAAAGCTAATCAACCAATGCCAATTACCATTAGCATTGGTCTTGATCCGGCTATTACCATTGGTGCAACCTTTGAACCACCAACCACACCTTTTGGCTACAACGAGCTAGGTGTCGCCGGTGCTATCCGTCAACAACCCGTTGAATTAGTTAAAGGTGTTACTGTTGACGAAAACGCCATTGCCCGTGCTGAATATACGTTGGAAGGTTATATTATGCCTAATGAACGTATCCAAGAAGATATCAACACCCATACTGGTAAAGCTATGCCTGAATTTCCTGGTTATGATGGTGACGCTAATCCTGCTTTACAAGTGATTAAAGTTACCGCCGTCACTCATCGCAAAGAAAATCCTATCATGCAGTCTGTTATTGGTCCTAGCGAAGAACACGTTAGTATGGCCGGAATCCCAACGGAAGCAAGTATTCTCTCGTTAGTAGAACGTGCTATTCCCGGCAAGGTGTTAAATGTTTATAATCCACCAGCAGGTGGTGGTAAATTAATGACCATTATGCAGATCCATAAAGAAAATGCGGCTGATGAAGGTATCCAACGCCAAGCCGCGCTCCTAGCCTTTTCAGCTTTTAAAGAATTAAAAACGGTTATTCTGGTTGATGATGATGTTGATATTTTCGACATGAATGACGTGATTTGGACAATGAATACACGTTTCCAAGCTGACCAAGATCTAATGGTCTTACCAGGGATGCGCAATCACCCACTTGATCCATCTGAACGGCCTGAATATGATCCTAAATCAATTCGTTTCCGTGGTATGTCTTCAAAATTAGTTATTGATGGAACCGTACCCTTTGATATGAAAGATCAATTTGAACGAGCTCAGTTCCAAGAGGTCCCTGATTGGGAAAAATACTTGAAATAAGAATTTAGTGCATTATCTAAAAATTTAAATGACTGAGGAAAGCATTTAAAAAATGCCCTAGACAATGATTGTCTAAGGCATTTTTTTATGCTCTTTCTTGAACGGTAACTGTTAATGAATCTCCAATTGTTTTATGGAGTTGCTCACGAATTGCCTTGAGGACACCAATAATATAACAAATTGAACCATCTGGATTTTTAACGCCCATATTAACAATACTGCCATCATAAGGGACACCATCAAAGGTGACATGGACTTTGACACGGCCACGCCCAAACTCTTCCCGAATATCGTAAGGAAAAATCACATAAGCGCCACCCTTACCCACTTCTGAAGCTTTAATTGCAGCTGTATATTGATAAACTTTATTCTTGGTCATAAATAGCCTTCCCTAATTCAAACAGCCGTGCTAATAATCATGAAGCTTCGGCTAGTGATGCTCTTTACCCGTTTCATGGTCAAGGACGATTTTTTCAAGTAAGTCAGTAAAAATGGGACTATCGTTAAGCGGATGTAGATAAGTAAAAATTTCGCCGCCATTTTCCATGAAATAATCACGATTCTCATGTTCAATTTCTTCAAGTGTTTCTAAACAATCTGCAACAAACGCTGGTGTTAAAACGAGAATACGTTTATTACCTTGTTGAGGTAACTTCTTCATAATATCCGCGGTTGCCGGTGTTAACCATTCACTAGGTCCAAATTTTGATTGGTAAGTTTGTAGATACGGGAAGTCACCAATCAGTTCCATAACTTGCCGAGTGGTTTCATCACATTGTTTAGGATATGGGTCACCATGTTTAACATACTTCTGCGGAATCCCATGATAAGAAAAAATAATCTTATCATATTTTTCGTGAGCCAATTCTGCCTTAATCTGATCAGCCATGTACTTAATATAAAGTGGTTCACGATAAAAACTCTGTTGGAAATAAATTTGCGGAATATTAGCCTTGTCCTTAAAATAGTCACTAACCTGATCAAAAACTGGTGCAACTGTTGTTTGCGAATATTGAGGATACAGCGGAATAACAGTTAATTCCTCCATCCCTAGCGCCATCATTTCGCTTAAGATATCTGGCACGAATGGCTTACTGTAACACATCGCGTAACGTACCATTTGATCAGGAAACTTCTCCTGCAATTGAGTTGCTTGGCGTTGAGTGTAGTACAACAGCGGTGATCCTTTTTCATCGGACCAAATTTTCTGGTACAATTCAGCAGAATGTTTAGGCCGTGTCGGTAAAATCATTAAATTTAAAATCAGCCACCAAGGTACGCGTGGCATATCAATTACGCGCCGATCTCCTAAAAACTTACGTAAATAACGACGCACTGGACCTGCTTTTGGTTGTTCCGGTGTGCCCAGATTTACTAATAAAATTCCTTTTTTCATCAAAAATCTTCCTGTTCATCAGTTGGTATTACTTGTTAATCGTGTAATATTATACACTGACAACGGACTAACTTACGGCTTTCAACAAAATTGTTATCTTGTTGAAATATAATAACAACTGTATTTCCTGATTAACAACTTTGTTTTATTCTAAGCGAGTCTAACATCATCAATTTATACTTGTGATCAAATGAAACTAACGTGATAATTTAATAACGAACGTTTGGTTATCTTTATTTTTTATCAAAATTGACCTACAATTATTAACAAACATCTCTACTAAGGAATGATAATTATGATAAAACGTAAAAAGGGTTCCTGTACGACAATTTTAGTTGGTAAAGACGCAACCATCGATGGTTCAACGTTGATCGCCCGTAACGAAGACGGTGCCGGTCCCCTCGACCCCCAAAGATTCGTTGTTGTTAATCCTAACGAACAACCAAAACATTACAAAGCTATTTTAAGTCCAGTTGAAATGGATTTACCAGATAATCCATTGCGTTACACCTCAACACCTGAAGCTGATCTTTCCAGCGGTATTTGGGCTGCTGCTGGTATTAACGCTAATAATGTTGCCATGACTGCTACCGAAACAATCACGACTAATTCACGTATTTTAGGCGTTGATCCCTTAACTAAAGACGGTCTTGGTGAAGAAGATTTCGTTGTTATAACGTTGCCTTACATCAATTCTGCTCGTGAAGGTGTCAAACGTTTAGGGGCGCTATTAGAGAAATATGGCACCTATGAAACTAACGGTATCTGCTTCTCTGATAAAGATGAAGTTTGGTACTTCGAATCCATCGCCGGTCATCACTGGGCTGCTATCCGTATTCCTGATGATGCCTACGTTGTTGCGCCTAACCGTTTCAACATTGCTGAATTTGATTTCAATTCTGACGATACAATGTTTGCAGCCGACTTACCTGAATTAATTGAAAAGTATCACTTAAATCCAGATCGCGACCAAGTTAACTTACGTCATATTTTTGGCAGTGCCACAATTAAAGATACCCGCTATAACAATCCTCGCGCTTGGTATGGTCAAAAATACTTCAATCCTGAATTTGATACTGATCCTTTTGATCAAGACTTACCTTTCATTTGTCGAACAGACAAGAAGATTAGCATTGAAGATGTTAAATTTGTCTTGAGTTCACATTATCAAAACACTGTTTATGATGCATATGGTTCTTTAGGAACTGCTGAAGAAAAGAAATTATTACGGCCAATCGGTATCAATCGTAACCAGGAATTGCACATCCTCCAAATTCGGAATGATGTCCCTGCAGAAATTGCCGGTATTCATTGGTTAGCATTTGGTCCTAATACCTTTAACGCCGTTGTACCATTCTATGCTAACGTTACTGATACACCAGAAAATTATAAGAATACAACCACTGAATTGAACCCTAACAATATTTATTGGTTAACGAACATTATGGCTTTAATTGGTGATAGTAACTTTGATTTGTATGAAGATGAAGAAAATATCTTCGAACAAAATACTGTTGCTGCTTGCCGCCATTTACAAATCGAGGCTGACCAAGCATACAAGTCCCACGCTGACATTCAAGCTTACCTTGGCGATATTAATAATCAAATGGCTGACTTGTATCAAAAGAATGCCAATACCTTATTAGGTCAAATGTTAGCCTTTGGTGAACCAAAAATGAATTTGAAATTCCAATTACATGACTAATAAATAACCACGATTAAAGTGCGAGCAAATTAATTTGCTCGCACTTTTTATATCGATCTCTAGAAAAATTTAACTCATTCCAACTGGTTCCGCTACAGATCACCCGACGATTTTCTTCGATTTAAGCTTGGATTCAGTTATACTAATAGTGACAAATCTTATTAGGCCGCGAGGTGACAGCATTGAAAAATATTATTAATTACCTTGAAAATTTTGGTCCGCAAACTTTTGCTCAAATGCCTTTCAACGAGTTAGATGCGACGATTCTAGCCCAACTGGCCTACCTTGATTACACGATTTTAGAACGCCAGCCTAGTTATAAATTTGCAGCAATTAATGATCAAAAACTTCTTAAAAGTGCGATTAAACAAACTTGGAATCCTCAGGCAAACTTGAAATTACTGCAAACACTGCAAAAAAGTCGCCGTTATCAAAACTTAAAATGGCATGATTGGGAAACAAAAACTAATGTTAAAGCCGAAGAACAATTTAGTGCTGTCACGCTAGAATTTGCACCTAAACAATATTTCGTCGCTTTTCGGGGAACAACTTCCACGCTAGTTGACTGGAAGGAAGATTTTAACATGACTTTTCTAGAAACAATTCCTTCCCAAAAGTCGGCACTTCAGTATTATCAACGCATGACTCGATTACACCCAGGGCGTTTCTACATTGGTGGTCATTCTAAAGGTGGTAATCTTGCCACTTATGCTGCCATTCATAGTCAAGGAATGGCGCAACAAGTACTAAAGGGTGCTTATAGTATTGACGGTCCTGGTTTAAAGACACCACTGCCACTAACGATCAAAGTTAAAATCCACAAATTCATACCGGAAGCCTCAATCGTTGGCTTGTTATTAGAACCCGAAGCAAATTATCAGGTAGTTAAAAGTAATGGCGCTGGTATTAAGCAGCATGATCCTTTCACTTGGCAAATTAAAAATAATCACTTCCAACTAATTGCTGCCCCAAATGAACTATCTCAATTCACCCAACATACAGTTACTAACTGGCTAACCAGTCTTGATGATGCCACCAAGCAAGAATTTTTAGACTCGTTATATACCATCCTTAAAAATATTGACGCCGACCAAATTGATAACATTGAACAAAATTGGCTCACTACTTTAAAACTACTAGCTCCAGAAATCCTTAATTCCAAAAATGAAACTAAGCAACAATGGCGTTTCGTTACCAATAAACTACTAAATTCAATTTTTGCCGAAGCAAAAATTATCATTGATGCAAAACGACCTCATTTAGAACAACTGTACAGTAAACAATTGAAAAAGCACTAATATCTATTAAAAATCCCCTAAGGCTTCAACATAGCCTTAGAGGATTTTTTGATAGATTTTTTTATTTATTTCAATGCTTAATAGCGTAATACCGCTAATAAACTCTTTTCACCTGGAACGGCCTTTTGATCAAGAATATGAGCTTCACCATTGTTCTTGAGGGCATTAATCGTCATCGTATTCAAGACTTGACGCCGATCATATTCAGCATCAGGATCTTCACCATAGCCATCAACAAGATTAGATGTGGCAATAAACAAATTAGCTACGCGACCATCTTCTGTCATTGGCACAATATCAACCAATTGTTCAATAAACTTGCCATTTAACAATTCTTGATATTCAGCTACTTCTTTTGCAGCTAATTGTTTGGCAATTTCTGGAATAACCCGCTCACCAATCTCATTATCACTTAAAGTTGATGGCGACATGTTAATCGCTGCATCGCTACTGAAGAAGTCTACCTTCGCATATTTCTTAAACATCGTCTGATTCTCAGGCAAAGCAAAAAGATACAGCGGATAACCTGCTTCATTATCTAAGTCATTGCGTAAGAAAGCATCGACAGCTTGATAATAGTTCTTCCAATCGATCTCTACTTCCTCATCTTTAGTATTAACACCGTGGTAAGTAACACCTTCTTTAGAACCTGTGCCACGTCCTTGAGAAGTGTAACTTAAACTACTATCCCGTGTTTCTTCTCCCAGTGCTGTTGGCACGTCAATCGGTGCCCCTTCTGGTAAATCAACTAAGCTAATTTGTTCATTATCAACAAAATAGAGCTTCATTGAGTCACGATTCAACGCCAATAAATAATAAGTGTAGTTAAATTGTGAATTACGAATGGCTGCTAGTAAATATGGCGTATCTCCAACGTAATACTGATCATCCGTATGAATACTTAAATGATGAACCAATGTGTCGCTTTCCGTTAAAAAGATCGCCACACTTGTTGAAGCACTACGCCAAAAAGTTTGATCTGTTGTTAAAGCATCTAGTTTGGCTTGATAGCTTTCCCAATTAGCATTAGGATATTTTTTGACAAAACGTTTCTTTGCTTCTTTAGCAAAATTCTTAAATTTAAGTTGTGCTTTTTCGACACCTTGATGATCCGCGGGAGTATTAAGCATAATTGTTACAAAAGGTCCCGTCGCCTCTTTTAACTGCATTAATAGTTCCTTGCCTACTTTAGTCATAAGCGATTCCCTCCTATTGGTCATTATTCATACAGATGGGGATAATTATTATTCGATGACAGCGCCATATTTTTCAAACACATCCCCTTCTAACCAAAGTTTAACACGCTTACATTTTTCACAAAAGAAATACGATTAGACCTTATTAGATTAGCGATTTAATGATTTTAAAAAAAACAGCATCTCTAGCTTATTTGTACATATAAAATAAAATACCGAATCTATCAATTCTAAGAGATAACCCACAAAAAATTATCTAATTCAATATTCACTACGTAATTGCCAGCATAACTGTCTTTACGTTGTCTTTCGAGTTCTCGATAAATTTACATTAATGACTATCGATTGATAATTAAAACAAACTACTATGATTTGAAGATATTTAAATTCTTTATCAGAACAAAATTATTAATTGATATTTAAAGAATATGATTAATTAAAATGGCAAAATCTGGATACGACAAATTTTTTAATTTGTGCAATAAACAAGAGACCTATGCAGAAGCATCAAACAAATCTAAGAATGGCAGCAATTTTTAGATTTGTCGTATCCTATTTTTTCAATTTGGCAAAATAGACTTTTAAAATATTAAAAAATAAACATCAACCTAATCTCCCGTAACAATTAATTAAATGCTCCACTAATATAATCCTTCAAAATTCACATTCATTACTTATTTGATACACAGATCTTATAATTTTAAATTTGTCAATCTAATCAAATTAATAAAAAAATAGAATAAAGATTGTCAGTATCTTAACAATCCCTATTCTATCAGTATTACTTTCATCTATCGATCTCCTGCCAAAATGACGTTATTACCTATCGACAGTTTTTAAATGTTTATTTATCATCGGCGCCCCAAATTTCTTCTTTTAGACGCAAAGCTGTTGGGGTGGTGGCCATACCACCTTCTGCGGTTTCCTTGAAGGCACTTGGCATTTGCTCGCCAACACGGCGAACCGCTTCAATAACTTCATCAGTGGGAATGACAGAAGTTAAACCAGCCAACGCCATGTCTGCGGAAACCATTGCTTGACTAGCACCCATGGCATTACGTTTAACACAAGGAATTTCGACCAAACCAGCAACCGGATCACATATCAACCCCATTAGGTTTTGCAATGTAATGGCGACAGCATAGCTGGCTTGCTCAACAGTCCCACCACTAGCTAAAACTGCAGCGGCAGCAGCCATGGCGCTAGCAGAACCGACCTCTTCTTGACAGCCGCCTTCTGCACCGGCGATACCAGCATTATTCCCAATAACTAATCCAAAGGCACCCGCAGTGAATAGAAAATCAACTTGTTGATCATGACTCAAGTCAAGCCGATCCCGAATTGCAAATAATACCCCGGCTAATACCCCGGCAGAACCGGCAGTAGGTGTTGCGCAAATCAAGCCCATTCCCGCATTAACTTCGTTAACCGCTATGGCGTTACGAACTGCTTTTACCACTAAATCACCCGATAGAAAATTACCCGCTTGTAAATAATCATCCATTTTCTTCGCTTCGCCACCGGTTAAACCAGTCAATGATTTAACCCCAGCAACGCCTTTATCGATAGAAGCTTCCATCGCTTCAAGATTACGTTCCATTAACTGACGAATTTCTTGTTTATTGCGACCGGTATTATCTATTTCAGTAGCAATCATTAATTCAGCCACAGAAGGATACGCCTTACTTTGCTCAATTAACTCTTTAATTGTATAAAACATCGTATCCCTCCTATTCAAAATACCGTGCGCTTAAAATATTTGGTAAATCTTTTAACTCGGTTTCAATGCTATGACGAATCTCATCGACTTCAATAATCATCATAGCTTGTGAGCCTTTACCATTACGCCGTACGGTCATAGTACTGATATTAATATGCTCGCGATTCAGTAAATCAGTGACAGATGCTACGACACCTGGCACATCGTTTTGAATAATAACATAAGTAGGATGGCTCATTGATAGGGAGACTTTGAAGCCGTCGATTTCTACAATACGAATATTGCCACCACCGATAGACTCGCCAACAACAGTTAATTGACGTTCTCCTTTTTTTAACACAATTTTAGTCGTATTAGGATGTTCAGTCTGGTCAGTCTTTGGTACAAAACCAACTTTAATACCCTTTTCATAGGCAATTTTTAATGAATTACGCAAATCCGCATCATCAGGTTCCATACCTAAAATTCCGCCAACTAGGGCCATATCTGTACCATGGCCGTGGTAAGTTTTAGCAAAAGAACCATAAAGATAAATCGTTACTTTTTCTGGTTGTTCGCCAAAAATATTGCGAGCAACTCGCCCTATCCGAGCCGCACCAGCAGTATGGGAAGAACTTGGTCCAACCATGACGGGACCAATAATATCAAATACGCTGTTAAATCTAACTTCTGCCATGACTTTTCTCCAAACTTTTTTGTTCTCGTAAACACGCTATGCGTATTATCTATGCTAAAAGAAAAACTGTCAATCATGGACGTTTAAATCTTAAAAATGTCTTGATTAATCTATTAATAATAAGTCACTTTACCAAGAATTACGGGTTTGCTAGCTCCGGTTGCACTCGGCACATTGCTTGGTTGTCGTTGAATGGTTTGATTACCTAGAATCGTCATCGCAATTGCTTCTTTAGCATCCGAAGAATAGCCCAAATCTTCTTGAATCATCACTTTGATATTCGGCAGTGCTACCTTAATCATCTTAACTAAGGTTGGATTATAACTGCCGCCACCACCAACAATTAATTCTGTTTGACCATCGGCAAATTGGCGTACTGCTTGCGCAATCGTTTCAGCAGTTAAAGCTGTAGCGGTTGCAATCCAATCATCTGGTGCTAACTGATAGTCATCTAGAATCTTCGTGACATATTCTGTACCGAAGTCTTCCCGGCCTGTTGTTTTAGGAAAGGCCTTTGTAAAGTAAGGATGTTTCAATAATGATTGCAAAGCTTCTTGGTCTACTTGACCATTGGCGCCATGAGCACCATCTCGATCATATTCTTGACCGTAAAAGCGCCGACACAATTCATCAATAATCATATTGCCTGGGCCTGTGTCAAAAGCAGTCAGTTGATCTAACTGACCATTCTTAGGGATTACTGTGGCATTGCCAATTCCGCCAATGTTTTGCAAAATTCGAGTACTTTCAGTGCTGCGGTACAAAATATATTCAGAGTAAGGAACAATTGGTGCTCCTTGACCACCAACGGCCATGTCACGATAACGAAAATCAGACACGACAGAAGTTTTTGCAATTTCACTAATGATTGCAGACTCACCAATTTGTAAGGTAGATGGTCTTAAATTAGTTTTTTCAGGACGTGGCAAATGATAGATTGTTTGTCCATGCGAAGCAACAAATCCCAGTTCTTCACTACTAATACCCGCCTCTTGGCAAATTTTAACAACGGCTTCGCCAAATAATTGACCAAGTTCAAAATTAAGACTACAAATCATTTCAACGTTAGATGTCTCAACAGATAATGCTGCCTTAATTCGCGCTTTAACATCCTCAGTGAATGAATAGCTATTAAATTTCAGCAATTCTAATTGTGTTGTTTCATTAACGCCAGTGATTTCTACTAACGCTGCATCAACACCATCTAATGACGTTCCCGACATTAAACCTACTGCTAACATTTTCTTCCTCCAGTAACCCTAGAAATCTATTCTAGTCATACTTTTAATAACGCTTTTATTCTACTCCATCCCCGTCTCAGAAACCATTTTGCTCAATGATCACGAATGTTTAACAATCATCATTACTAAAAAAGCTTGCAAAAGTTTTGTTAACCTTTTGCAAGCTTTAAAAATACATTTATTGATTAAAAACAGTTAGAAGAATAATTTAGCAGCAACAATAACAAAGCCTAATAATACAACTGAAGAAATAAATGAAGCTAAGAAAACTGATTTGCCACGCTTAAAGATAACTTGGAAATTCACGTTCATTCCTAAGGCTGCCATCGCCATTCCTAAGAAAATATAAGCTAATTTAACCAACCAAGCAATTACGTTTGCAGGAATAGGTAAAAATGTACCAATCAAACTTGATAGTAAAAAGCCCAACATAAACCAAGGTATTGGTAATTTTTTCTTCGTTGCTGGTGCACCAGTTTCAGCAGTTGCCTTGCTAGTAGATTTACTGTACCAAATACCAACAATCGCTGCGACAGGTGCTAATAATAAGACACGTGATAATTTTGTAATAATAGCTGTATCTAAACTAACAGGACCATTGGCCCCACCAGCTGCAACAGCATGGGCAATTTCGTGTAAAGAGCCACCTGTCATAACACCGAACTGAACATCAGTCATGTGTAAAATTGGTCGTAAGCCGATTTCTAGTAGTGTAAAAACAGTTCCCATAATACAAACGACGGCTACTGCTAGAACTTCGTTTTCACGTTTACGTTCTTCTTCATCAGGTTGTACTTCCAATTGTGGTGAAATCCCCATAACAGCTGCCGCACCACAAATACCTGTACCACAAGCTGTTAAAATCGCTAATTGTTTTTCAACACCAAACCGTTTCGCCAAATTATAAGTTAACAATACAGTTAATGTGACAATACAAATTGCCAAAACAATCGTCTTAACGCCAGAAGCTAACAGTGCCAATAAGTTCAATTTAAATCCTAATAAAATAATTCCCAAACGTAAAAACTTATTTGAAATAAAACCGATTCCCGATTTAGCTTCATTAACAGCTTTTGGTGCTGTTTGAAAGACAATCCCCAAAATTAATGAAATAACTAATGCCCCAACTAAATTTAAATAAGGTAATCCTGCCAATAATGTACCGGCAATAGAACAGGCCAACGTCATTAATGCTGCTAACCAAAAACTTTTTGATTTCATTTGAACCGCAATTTCATGTAACATTTTCTTCCTCCAATAATTCAATTAACCAAGCGCCCATAATACTAGGAAAAATAGACTTATCCGATTATACTAGAATTATTTCGTTAAAAAAAATAATAATAACAAATGTTACCATTACATAACTCAATAGATAGGATTGGCTATTCATGTTAGATCACAAATACCAAACTTTTTTAAGCTGTGTTAAAACCGGTTCTTACACTAAAACTGCTGAAGAATTGTTTATTTCTCAGCCCACTGTTACCCAACACATTCAAAAACTTGAACGCGAAGTTGGCTATCGCTTATTTAATCATGTTGGTCACCATATTCAACCGACTTCAAGAGCCCTAAAGCTTGCTGAATTCGTCCAATCATTAAATGCTCAAACTAAAAAATTCATCGAAAAACAAGCCAGTCATGCTGAATCTAGAAATCTAACTTTTGCTTGTACTTTATCGTTGAGTGATTTTTTAGCACCGCGTTTAATTCAAGAACTTCAACGCGCCGAGGACTTTTTCCAATTGCGTTGTTTAGTAGCTAATACTGCTAGCGCGCTAGATTTAGTGCGCCAAGGTCAAGCAGATTTTGCTTTAATTGAAGGTAATTTTGACAAGCATGAATTTGGTTATCAGGTGCTTGAATCCCAAGCTTATATTCCGGTTTGTGCAACAACCAATCATTTGCTCGATAAGCCGCAAAGCTATCAGTTAGAAGATTTATTAAGTGAAACAATCATTACTCGTGAAAATGGCTCTGGTAGTCGACACATCCTTAGCAATATTTTAGAAGCAGCTAACTTACAAATAACTGATTTTAACCAAATTATTGAAATTGCTAATATCGCAGCGATTAAAGAACTAGTCAAAAACGATGTCGGCATTAGTTTTATGTATCAAAAAATGGCCTTGCCTTTAATCAAGCAAGACCAAATCGCTCAAATTCCACTTATCCAGACACCTGTTACTCATGAAATTTATTTCGTCTATCTTAAAAATACTTATTTTGCCCGTGAACTCACGAATATCTATCAGATCATTAGACAAACAGATTATTAGTTATCATGACGCATTGCCCCACGGATTGAAAATAACACAAGCAAAATAATAATCACTGCCACAACAATGGCAGAAACCAACATTGGAAATAATAAACTAATTAACATTAACAGACCGCCGAAAAACATCGTGTAACCAATCGACCGACTAGCGACAGCCCAATTCTGAGCACTACTTGGCTTAGGATAGTGGCGCGACCCTACTTGCTGTTCATAAGTCACTGTTGGTAAATAATTACCCATAGCAACAAACATGACCCCGATAACCAATGTGGCGATTTTGCCAACATTTAGCTTCATTCCCATAGCAATGGCTAACGTCGTCACATATAAAACAATTGTTAAAATTGGCATGATCGAGAAAGTCACAACTTCCATTCTATACGTACGACCCTTAGTCCGCGCATTAATAGCATAAGTTCCCAGCATGAACCATTGAATTAACATCATTAAAACGGGAATACCAAAAACCGCCATTGGTCGACTAGCCCAGCCATTGGGTTGATTGTTAACACCCCAATGAATAGCAATCTGTGCTGGTAGTTCATGATAAACAGCAAGTCCATAAAAAATCGGTAGCAGAATAATAATTGAAGTTAAAATCGTGACCCGCTTTAAATTTAGCGGTTTTTTAGTGTTGTTCATCATGTTTCTTCCCCCCAACTTGATAGATCCAAGTTAAAATATCTTCGAAAACGGTACTATTCAGTGAATAATAGATAAAATTTTTATCCTTCATTTCGGCAATGAAGCCAGCTTTCTTCAACAATTTCAAATGATAAGAAACTGTCGCATTAGTTAATTCAAATGAATCAGCAATTTCACCAGCCGTTTTAGGACCAGACTTTAACTTCTCAATAATCTGCCGCCGAACTGGATCAGCTAATACCTTCATGGATTCCGAGAGGCCCATTTACTCACTTCCATAATCTATTTAGAAATATTTCTAAATAGATTATGCCACATTTTTAAAAAAATACAAGTAAATCATATTTTTGAAAATAAGCGGCAGATTCAACACAAATTTAATGGCATTTTCAGTAAATCTTACAAGATTGTTAGTTGACCTCTGTAAATTGTTAGACCGTTCCCACGAAAAATTTCAAGATTTGCCTTAAGCTAGTTCTAAATATTAAATCTGAACTAGGGGGATGAAAATGACAGACAAAAATAAAGATCCACAAAAACATCAAGTACGTAATTTCATCTTAAAAACACTTTTTTACTTCGTCATTATTTTTATGCTGGTCTACCTCTACAGTTACGTTGGCGTGAATGGTAGTCACTTCATTTATAACGAATTCTAATTAGGGGACTGAATAAAATATGATTACAAATATTATCTCAGCAATTGACGACATCGCGACTAAGACACCTGAACAAAGTGCCTATGATTATTTGGGAACTAATTATTCATATCGCGAGCTAGTACAACGGGCAAATGCACTAGCAGAACTGTTAATAACCAAGAAGCTACCCGCAAAGGCTCCCATTATTGTGTATGGTGGTCAACAATTTGAAATGTTGGTTGCTTTTTTGGCCGCAGTTAAAACAGGCCATGCCTACATTCCGGTTGATAGCCATTCTGCTAAAGAACGACTATTAATGATTCAGGATACCGCGCATGCTCCCTTGATCATTGCGATTGAAACTTTACCTGTAGCGTTAGACATTGACGTTATTAATTTAGCAACAATTCAGCAATTAACACCTGTCGCCACTTTAAAGGACAATTTACCAGTACAGGGCGACGACAATTTTTATATTATTTTCACCTCTGGCACTACTGGTAAACCGAAGGGCGTACAAATCTCTCATGATAATTTATTAAGCTTTGTTAATTGGCTGGTATCTGATTTTCAGTGGCCACAACAACCTAGTGTTTTAGCACAGGCGCCATTTTCTTTCGATCTCTCGGTGATGGGGTTGTACCCAACACTTGTCACTGGCGGCACACTAAAAGCTCTACCACGAGCGATTACTGAAGATTTCAAGCAACTATTTGCAACATTACCACAGCTTGAATTAGGCGTCTGGATCTCAACACCTTCACTAGTTGAAATGTGTCTATTGCTTAAAGATTTCAACAGTGAAAATTATCCAAACTTGACGCATTTCCTATTCTGTGGTGAAGAATTAAGTCATAAAACCGCAGCTACTTTATTAGCACGTTTCCCAGAAGCTCATGTTTACAACACTTATGGTCCAACTGAAGCGACAGTTGCTGTAACTGGCGTTGAAATTACACCAGCCATTCTAGAAAAATATGAACGTCTACCTATTGGTCATGTTAAACACGATACTCATATTACAATTAATCCCGTTGACCATACTGAAGTTGGTGAAATCCTAATTAGTGGCCCTAGTGTTTCAAAAGGCTACTTGAATTTACCTGAAAAAACAGCCGCAGCTTTTGAAAAACAAGCTAACTTACAAGCCTACCATAGTGGGGATCTTGGTTTCTTCGGTGAAGATGATTTATTATTTTACCGTGGCCGGATGGACTTTCAGATTAAATTCAATGGTTACCGAATTGAATTAGAAGAAATTAACTTCTATTTGCGCCAAAGTCCTTTAATTAAGCAAGGTGTCGTCGTTCCTCGTTATAACGCCGATCATCGAGTGGTGCAATTAATTGCTGTCATTGCCCCTAATGAAACAACCGCTTCTGAAAAAGAGCTAACTAAAGCGATCAAGGCGGAACTGACCGACAACATTATGCCCTATATGATGCCGCAACGCTTTGTTTATCGAGATGAATTACCGCTATCTGCAAATGACAAAGTTGACATTAAGGCCTTGATACAGGAGGTTAACTCACAGTGATCAACTTACAACCTTATAGTAATCCTACTTACTTTGCGATTATTCTTAGCGGCTTATTGCCAGTGATTATTGGCTTGTACTACGGTAAAAGACTCAAAATCTATGAATCCTTAATTTCATTGGTTTTCTTAATTTTTACTTTTGGGGGGAATCATTGGCACCAAGGTATTGCCTTAATTGGTTACACCATTTTTCAAGTCTTGTTAACAATTGGCTATGCTCATTATCGACAACAGAAAAAAAATCAAACCAGTGTTTTTGTAACGATGATCATTCTAAGTATTATTCCTTTGGCCATCGTTAAGTTAACACCGCTATTTCCTGCTAATCATGGTTTTAATCTCGGCTTCTTAGGTATTAGTTATCTAACGTTTAAAACCGTTCAAGTTTTAATGGAATTACGCGATGGTACGATTAAAGAAATTTCGGCTAGTCAATATTTACACTTCTTATTGTTCTTCCCGACAATTTCATCAGGACCAATTGATCGCTATCGTCGCTTCTTAAAAGACTACGAAAATCCACCTGCTCGTGATGTTTACTTGCAGAACATCAATAAGGCCGTCTTTTATTTGTTCCAAGGTTTTCTTTATAAATACATCATCGGTTATTACTTAGGAACGCGCTTATTACCAGTTGTCACCCACTTAGCATTAGGCCAGCGTTTAGCCTTTGGTGGTACTGGTCTTTCCTGGTATTTATTAGCTTATATGTATGTTTACAGTCTCTATTTATTCTTTGATTTTGCTGGATATAGTTTATTTGCCATCTCAATCAGTTATTTCATGGGCATTCAAACACCGCAAAACTTTAATAAACCGTTTGCCTCTCACAACATCAAAGAATTCTGGAATCGTTGGCATATGACTTTATCCTTCTGGTTCCGTGATTTTATTTTCATGCGTTTCACCTTTTGGATTATGAAACACCGCTGGTTAAAAAATCGTGTCCGTATTTCCCAACTAGCTTATCTCGTAAACTTTTTGATTATGGGCTTTTGGCATGGCGTAACTTGGTATTACATCGTTTATGGTTTGTTCCATGCTGGTGCCATTATCATTAACGATTACTGGCTACGCTTTAAAAAGAAACATCAGGACAAAATTCCACATAATCGCTTTACCGAGTACTTTGCGATTTTTCTAACCTTTAACGTGGTTTGCTTCAGTTTCTTAATTTTCTCCGGTTTCTTAGACAAACTTTGGTTCTAATCCACAATTATTTTAATTTTGAAAGGAAGATTTATAATGACAGATGCAGAAAAGATTTATGCAATTTTGAAAGATTTAACAGATGAGGATCTTAGCGAAAAAGGCGATACGAACTTGTTTGAAACAGGCCTGTTAGATTCCATGGCGACTGTTCAATTACTTCTGGAAATTCAAACTGAACTTAATGTTGATGTGCCCGTTTCTGAATTTGAACGTTCAGAATGGGAAACACCTAACAAAATTATTGCAAAGGTTCAAACTTTACAATGAAAAGCAGAAAAAAACTTTGGCTGATTTTTGGACCAGTTATTATTGCTGCTGTCCTAGTCTGGGGAATTCTTCTACTCCCCTTAAATCATCGTCGTGTCACTAACACTGATCTCAAACGCAGTGCCGTCTCACTTTCAACCAATGTTTACCACGGCACAATGCTCAAACAAGCCGCCTTTTCTAAAAATTACGTCCCATTCATGGGCTCATCAGAACTACTACGTATGGACCCGTTGCATCCTTCTGTTTTGGCTGCTAAATATCATCGTTCTTATCAACCATTTCTTTTGGGTAGCGCAGGTAGTCAATCACTTAATCACTTCTTTGCCTTACAAGGTGTTCATCGGCAATTACAAGGCAAAAAAATAGTCTTCATCATTTCACCACAGTGGTTCACTAAACACGGTCAAACGCCTGATGCCTTTGGTTATTTCTATTCACCACTTCAAGCAATTGATTGGTTATTAACAGCTAAAGATTCTGCATCAACGCGTTATGCCGCTAACCGACTGCTAAGTATGCCTTCTGGTCAATCTAGTAGTGTTATGGCTAACGCTTTGCAAAAGGTAGCTAACGGCCAGAAAATCTCCCACTCTGAACGGCTATTTCTAGAATATCGTCGTCGCATGTTACGTAATGAAGATGCACTCTTCTCGAAAATTAAATTAGATCGGCACTGGGAACGCGTTAAAAAAGGTGAGCGTCAATTACCTACTAAAGATTCCAACCAAATGCTCACAACCACCGCTATTCAGTTGGCTCAAAAGCATACTAGTAATAATGATTTAGGCATTGATAATCATTTCTACGCCCAACGTTTACGCGGATCGCGCATTAATGCTCTACGAGGTAGTCAAAAGCACTTTGATTATCGTTATTCACCAGAATATAGCGATCTCGAATTATTACTCAGTGAATTTAAACAGATGCATACTAATGTGTTATTCGTGATTCCACCTATCAATCAAAAATGGTCACATTATACTGGCTTATCTTTACCAATGCTGAAACAGACAGCCAGCAAATTAAAATATCAATTAAATAGTCAGGGTTTTAATCATGTTCTTGATATGACAAGCGATTCGCACGACGACTACATGATGGAAGATACAATTCACTTAGGCTGGTTAGGTTGGTTGAAGATGGATGAAGCCGTTAAACCATTCTTAACGCAACCACAAGCACAGCCGCACTATCATTTAAAATCCTACTTTTACACTAAAAACTGGCAGCAAGCATTGCCACAAAAAGAAGGTAGCCATTAGCCATGACCCCGAATTATACGCCCAGGACTAAATATCGACGCCAAAAACGACGTCGATATTTTGATAAGTTCACAATTTTAATGTTGATTCTTGTTTTGATAATTGCTGGTTTTAGCGGCTTAGCAGGCTATTTCTATGGTAAAAAGCGAACTGCTATTACTGAACGTCAATTATTTCAACAACAATTAAAAAAGCAACAGCAGCAGTTACAAACGGCCAATCAAAAAGCGCAAAAATTGTCTCTACCTAATTTTTTTCAAACACAATTAAATGCCGTCGCCAAAAAGAATCATTATTTGGGCACCGCGGAAATTGTTTATCATGGAAAAGTGGTGGCAACTTGGGCCAGCGGTTACGCTAATTTTGCTAAACTACAGGCTAACACTTTGAATACTGGCTTTGAAATTAATTCAATTCAAAAAGGTATGACTGGCACACTCTTAATGCAACAAGTTGAACTGGGCCGGGTAGCACTGACTGATCACCTTAGTCAGTATTATCCCAAAGTTCCTGGTGCTGATCAGATTACCTTGCGCGAACTTTTGAATATGACTTCAGGGTTGTCTACGCCGCACGGCTTTAATAACACAACCTTTACTTCTAATCAGCAATTGATCGCCAACGATATTCCCAAAACTGTTTTTAATCCTAATATGCATTATAAATGGCGCTATCAGGCGATTAATTTCATTTTACTAGCTGGCATTATTGAAAAGGTTAGTCACCAAACTTATCCTCACCTATTTCAAAAGCAAATTATCAATAAGCTCCACTTGAAACACACTGCTTTTGCGTACGCACTGCCTAATCGCTATGAATCGGCAACAGGATACTACTTTAAGGCTGGTATGGATCCAGAAACACCTTATTTAAATCCGGCTATCACTAATGCTGCCCAGCAACATTCCGAATTAGGTACAGGTCAAATTTACATGAGTGCACATGATTTATACCGCGTTGAAAAAAGTTTACTTGATGGTACTTTATCTAAGTTACATCAACAACTGTTCGTTGATGGTAGTACTAGCCATTACGGTGGTGGTTATTATAATTATCCAACTTATAAGGGTGTTAATGGTGCTGGGGTCGGCTTTTTATCACGAGTTCATATTAGTCCCGATGGTCAAAATGCGCTCATTTTGCTGTCTAATGTTACCGGACCAAGAATTAACATGGACAATATGTCTAAACCACTAGATCCATTACTATTTCCCAATAAATAAAGCAGAATAAGCCCAGATAACAAAATTCAATCAATTGTTATCTGAGCTTATTTTTTAAAGTTGCGCTATTTTAAATAGCTTTTCTCAACGGTCATTAATAGCATTTATTGAGCTAACAGATTAGAATAAAGACATGGTTAGAAAGCAAATAACGCTCGTAGAACTTTACAATATTTTATATGATCATTTGGACAGTACTGGTTGGTGGCCAGCAAGAACTGATTGGCAAATCGTTTGGGGCGCCGTCTTAATTCAAAATACTAATTGGAAAAATGTTGATTATGCATTAGCGGCTTTGCAACAAGCAACCGACTTTTTGCCAGCTAATATTCGCCAACTATCTAATTCAGAATTGGAACAAATCATTCATAGTGCCGGTTTTTATGTTCGTAAAGCCCAGACCATTAAAAATTTGTGTCATTATTTTGACACCTATCATGATGATTTAGCGCAATTACGAACATTACCCGCATCAAGAATCCGTCAAGAATTATTAGCATTATCCGGGATTGGTCGGGAAACAGCCGACACCATTATGTTATACGTTCTCAGTAAAGATACTTTTATTGTGGATGCTTATGCGCGGCGATTGTTCCAACGTCTCGAGGTTAAGCTACCGAAAACTTATGACGGTGCACAAAAATTGATTATGCCTGAATTAGCGCCACTAACTTTGCGGGGATTTCAAGAATTACACGCTTGTATTGTGCTGACTGGTCAAGCAATTAAAACTGAACAAGACTGGCAAAATAGTTTTTTAGCACCCTATCAACTACACCTGGCACCAAGAAAGGGAGAATAATGATGACGGTCATTACAGATTATCTAGCAACGATTCCCGAAGCACACCGCTCCTATGCTACTGAAATGTACGAGTTGCTTAAAAAGTTATTACCTAAAGCAACTGAACGCATTTCTTATGATATGCCTAGCTTTTGGCGCGGTCACACGCTCGTTTATTTTGCCGCTGCAAAAAATCATTTGGGCTTTTATCCAACACCACAACCAATCATTGCCTTTGAAGATGATCTCAAAGCTTATAAGACGAGTAAAGGTGCCATTCAATTACCTTATGATCAACCTCTACCAGCAGAACTGATTACCAAGATTGTTGAGTTCCAGAAACAACGCTATCAAGTTTAAATAAGTCAAAAAATTAACCTAGCAAATAAATAATTTGCTAGGTTAATTTTTTGTCTAGTACATTTTAAACCTGAGTTAATTGGCGAGAGTTACACATGGAACATTGTAATTTAAGCAGGTTAACAACAGTACTCTCCTACTTAATAATTGATTCAAAATTAATGATTAACTTTCAGCGATGGTCAATTTTTTTCGCCCATAAATCGCCCAAGCCTTGAATAATAAAGACAATCACTAAAATCAACAGCGTTGCCACAATCGTAATATCATTTTGATAACGTTGGTAGCCTTTGCTAACGGCAATATAGCCTAGACCGCCAGCACCAACCGCACCCGCCATTGCTGTTAAACCAATAATTGAAATAATCGTTAAAACCGAAGTCCGAATTAAATCCGGTAATCCTTCTCGCAAATATACTTTAGTAATAATTGTCCAAGGTCCATAACCCAATGCTTCAGCTGATTCAATAACACCGGGGTCGATTTGTACTAAGGTGTTTTGTACTTGACGTGCATAAAAAGGAGCTGTCCCGATGATTAGCGGTACTAACGCGCCTTTAGGCCCGATGGTGGTGCCAACAATGAACTGCGTAATTGGAAAAACAACAGATAATAAGATGATAAAGGGAATCGAGCGAAAAATATTAACAAATTTATCTAAAATACTATAAGCAGCTTTATTAGCCATAATGCCTTGCTCATCATAAACAACCAACGCTACGCCTAATGTTAGGCCAATTAAACCACCAATTAGTGTCGTCCAAAAGGTCATATAAAGGGTTTGCCAGATACCTGTCACCATACCAGTATCGCCGCTCCAATTCTCAACAACATTAGGCATCACTTGATTTAAAAAATTAAGCATTTAGTTGCCCCTCCTTATCACCAGATTTAAGCACTGTCACTTGAACATCGTTTTCCTGCATGAAGCGTAAAGCTTGCTGTGTTTCTTTAGGTGTTCCTGATAGAACAACTAATAATTGTCCAACCGGTGTATCTTGTAAAATCTCCAAATTACCGAATAAAATATTTGCACTCACATTGAATTGCTTATATAACGTTGTAATGAGTGGTTGATCGGTTGCTGCACCAACATAGCCCAGTTGAACTAGTACCTCTCCTGGTTGAAGATTTTGCACAATTGCTTGTTGTTCCACCACAGCAAGAGACGACTGAATATGGGTGGTGGTATCAATGAAATCTTTCGTTAATTCAGCACGCGGTTGACTGAAAACTTGTAATAAGTCTCCTTCTTCGATTACTTTACCTGCATCCATAACTGCAACGCGATTACAAATTTGTTTAACCGCGTCCATTTCGTGGGTAATCAATACAATAGTTAATCCTAATTTGCGATTCAAATCTGCTAATAAGTCCAAAATCGAAGCAGTAGTTTTAGGATCCAGTGCACTAGTTGCTTCATCTGAAATTAAAATATCTGGACGATTCGCCAACGCTCGAGCAATCCCAACCCGTTGTTTTTGCCCACCGGATAGCTGACTTGGATAATCATGACTTTTATCAGCTAAGCCAACTAGTTCTAGAAGTTCAGCAACACGCTGTTGTCGTTCTGCTTTAGATAAGCCAGATTTCTTTAAAGCAAAGTCAACATTATCTGCAATCGTCAACGCGTTCATCAAATTAAAATGTTGAAAGATCATGCCAATCTTACGGCGTTTAGTTCGTAACTCCTTAGCGTTAAGTTTTAATAAGTCGGCACCATTAACTTTAACCACTGCCGCTTGATTAGTTGGGCGCTGTAAAAGGTTGATCACTCGCACTAATGTTGACTTCCCGGCACCAGAATAGCCAACAATGCCAAAGATATCACCCTTATTAACTAACAACTGTACGTCATCAACTGCTCGAACTTCACGCTCAGGTTCTTTGAAAATCACATCAATATTTTTTAATTCAATAATTGGTTGATCACTCAAAAATCATCTATCCTTTCAGGTAACTATCCAAACTTTTCAAATCCGTTCTTTCTGTGTTTTCACGAAGTACCTCAATTTTTTGTTACAATTGTTAGTACATTCTACGCAAACTAGCATAAATTTACTTGTTAGTCCAAACCGGTTCGGCCGTACCTTTATATACTTTGGCAATTGCTTTAGCCGTTGCTGCTGTTTGGTAAGCCTTGACAACTTTTTGATAGGCCTTGTTGTTCTGATCTTTTTTGTTAGCAGCGATAATATTAATCCATTGTTTAGAGCGTTCATTGACCGTTTCTTGATAGATTGCGTCATCTAACTTTAATCCTGCATTAGCAGAAACATCATTCGTTACAACTGCAGCAGTGGCATCTGATAAGGAGCGCGCCGTCTGATCGCTTTCTAGTTCGGTAATTTTTAAATGTTTGGGATTTTTAACGATATCTTTAACCGTAGGCAATGCTACATTTTTCTTCAAAGTAATTAATTTGGCCTCTTCTAACACATTTAATGCCCGACCTTCATTAGTGGCATCATTAGGAACAGTAATTTCATCACCTTTTTTAATTACCTTTAAACTGTTAATCTTCGTTGAATAAAGATTTAATGGTGCAATATAGGTCTGCCCAACTGCAACAATATTTGTTTTGTGTGCCTTATTCCAACTATTTAAGAAGTTGTAGTGTTGGAAAGCATTTAGATCAATTTGATGATCCGTTAAAGCTTTATTTGGTGTGTTGTAGTCAGAGAATTCTTTTAATTCCAAATTAATATTCTGTTTTTTTAATTTAGCTGCTATCGTTTTCCAAATGTCTTCATCAGAACTCATGATACCTACCTTGACAGTTGTTTTATTTTTAGCCGCGGCTTGTTTGCCACAACCTGCCACAATCAATCCCGCTAATAAAACTGTTGTCCCTGCTAATATTTTTTTAATTGTTTGCTTCATTTTAATTTCCCCCATTAATTTCAATCTTCATAAAAATTTTTGTAAATAAAAAGAGCCCGTTTCTAAATTAATAGAAACGAACTCTGTCGTGATTACCATTCTAATTCGAGCCAGCTTTACAGTTAACTCCTCGCCAACGTACGGAAGCATCCGGAATACTTCGATACGCGTGCACGATAATGAGTGCCAAGCCATCATCACTTTACTTTCGTTCAGCGATGCCAATCACCGAGCCATTTTCAAAAGATCATAACTACCTTGCTCTCATCAAATGCAAGTTTTCTGTACAGTCTTAATCGATTTACTTACTCGTTCAATTTGTTTACAAAATGAATTTTTATATTGGCTTAACTTTACCTGAGGATAAATCGGCTGTCAAGTATTTTAATTAAAGAATTTTATTTTTTCTCAGAAAGTACCCAGATTCTACAAAAAAGAGCTAACCATGCTGGTCAGCTCTTTTCTAAATGATTAGTGTGCTTGCGCCTTAGCCAAACGATTGCGATAAAGATCCTCTTCTTGTTGATTAGCCCAGACAAAATGCCCTGGTCTAATCTCAACAAATTTCGGTTTATCGGTCTCATAATGATGCACGCTCATATCATAAACCGTTAATTTCTTTTGCTTAGCTAAGGCAGGATCTGGTACCGGCACTGCTGAAAGCAATGCTCGAGTATACGGATGAATTGGATTAGTGAATAATTCTTCCGTTTCTGCCAGTTCAACAATTTGTCCTAAGTGAATCACGGCGATGCGATCAGAAATAAAGCGCACTACTGATAAATCATGGGCAATAAACAAATAAGTTAAATTGTCTTCCCGTTGAAATTTCTTCAGTAAGTTTAATACTTGCGCCCGAATTGACACATCTAAAGCCGAGATTGGTTCATCAGCGACGATTAATTCTGGTTCCATAATTAATGCCCGCGCAATCCCAATCCGCTGCCGCTGGCCACCAGAGAATTCATGCGGATAACGATATAAATGTTCAGGCAATAGCCCAACCGCCTCAATCATTTGCGTTACTTTGTCTAAACGGTCTTTCTCATTTTTGTACAAATGGAAATTGTACAAGCCTTCCGAAATAATATAATCGATCGTTGCCCGTTCATTCAAAGAAGCCTGGGGATCTTGGAAAATCATCTGAATTTTGCGAGTTAAATTATGCTGTTCTTCTTTACTGAGTTTAGGTTTATTAATCTTTTCGCCGTTAAAAACAATATCGCCGTCACTGGTTGGCGTAATGCCCATAATTGCCCGACCAATAGTTGTCTTCCCAGAACCTGATTCACCTACTAAGGCAAAAGTTTCGCCTCGATAAATATCGAAGTTGGCATTTTTGACTGCGACAAACTTATTCTTACCAGAGCCAAAAGTAATTTCCAAATCTTTAGCTGAAAGTAATACGTCCTTATCTTTACTCATCGTCATCTGAGCCACCTCCCATTTCTAGTTTTGCAGCAGCATCTGAAGCCTGCATATCCAAGAAACGTTGGTGTAGATTCTGAATTAAACTAGGCTTTTCAACTTTTGGTGCTCTTGGATCAAGCAACCAAGTTTTAGCATAATGTGTCTCTGTTACTTTAAACATTGGCGGTTCTTCTTCAAAATCAATCTTCATCGCATAAGGATTGCGTGGTGCAAAAGCATCACCTTTAATATCTTTATACAAAGATGGTGGCGTACCCGGGATAGAGAATAATTCACCGCCACGTGTTGCTAACTGTGGTAATGATGACAATAAACTCCATGTATAGGGATGGCGCGGATTATAGAAAATCTCATCAGCCTTACCATATTCGATAATTTGACCGGAGTACATAACGGCGATGCGATCGGCAATTGAAGCCACAACACCCAAATCATGCGTGATAAAAATCGTCGTGAAATGATATTCTTTTTGTAATTCTTTAATCAAATCTAAAATTTGCGCCTGAATTGTAACATCCAAGGCTGTCGTTGGTTCATCGCAAATCAGAACCTTAGGTCGACAAGCCAAGGCAATGGCGATAACCATCCGTTGCCGCATACCACCAGAATATTCAAAGGGATATTCGTCGTAACGATCAGCAGCGTTGGGAATTCCGGTACGCGCCATTAAGTCAATCGCCATTTTTTTGGCTTCTTTTTTTGACTTACCTTGATGTTTAACAATAACTTCAGAAATTTGCGAACCAATCGTCTTAATTGGATCTAGACTGGTCATCGGATCCTGGAAAATCGTTGCAATTTCTTTACCACGAATGCCAATCCAGTCCTTATCTTTCTTCAAGTCACTTAAACGTTTACCATCATAATCAATCGTGCCATGAGTAATACCACCGTTTGATTCCAACATACCTGTAAACGTCTTTGTTAAAACTGATTTACCCGAACCAGATTCGCCAACAATCGCTAATATTTCTTGATCATGTAGTTCCAGAGAAACATTACGAATGGCTCTTAATTTGCGACCACGGACTTTGAAGCCGACTGATAAATCTTTAACGCTTAAAATACTTTTTGCTTCGTCAGACATAAATGTTCTCCTTTCTACATATGAGTTCTTGGATCTGAAGCATCAGCCAAGTTCTGACCGACAATATATAACGATACCGTAATCATGGCCAAAACTAAGACTGGTAACCAGAATAAATAAGGATAGCTAGTCATATAAGGTGAATATTGGGAGATTAAACGACCTAAAGATGGCACATCAGGACTTAAACCAACACCTAAGAATGACAAGAATACTTCATAACTGATAAATGAAGGCAACAATTGGGAGATTTGCGTCACAATAACTGACGTCAAATATGGCAAAATGTTGCGAGCAATCAAACGGTTAGTTGGTGTTCCTAATGTTCGCGAAGCAACGTTATATTCGCGATCACGCATGATCATCACCTGAACACGAATAAAGTACGCTGTTCCCAACCAACTCGTTACAGTCATAGCAAAAATTAAGTTCCAGAAACCATTACCAAATGTATAAGACAAAACAATAATGATTAACAGTAAAGGCACGTTAGAAATAATATTGTAAAGTTCCAACATAATCCGGTCAATTTTCTTAGAGCTACCCCAAATGGCACCGACTAAAACACCAATCACAGTTGTAATTAAAGTTGCAATGACACCAATTGAAATCGAAGTCCGGGCACCTGCCCAGATTGCATCAAACAATGACTTCCCATCTGCATCGGTACCAAACCAATAGGTAGCATTAGGCCAGTTATAACGAGCGCCAAAGTCGTTAACTTTTGAAACGTCCATTAAGTTATAACCACTAAATAATGGTTGAATAAACGACATTAGCAAGATGATAACCACTAAAATCAACATGGCAACGGTCATTTTTTTAGAGAAGAATTGTTTAGCGACAGAACCCCAGTAAGAATACTTAGGCGTGTCGATCTTTTCAGTAATCCGATTATCAACTTCAACAAGTGTGAAATCATCATCATGGTTTAATTTATTTGTTGTGTCTGCCACTGTTAATCATCTCCCGTCTCAAGTTTGATTCGTGGATCAACTAGCGTCATCAAAATATCACCTAATAGAACAGAGAAAACTGCAATTGTTGTGAAAATGAAGACTAATGAAATTACTAGCGGGTTATTATGAGCAATGATTGAGTCAGGTAACATTTTACCCATACCAGGCATTGCGAAAATCGTTTCAGTCATTGTTGCCCCAGTAATTAAGCCAATGATCTGGCCAGGAATACCTTGGACAATTGGAATCGACGCGTTTTTGAAAATATGTTTCCGATAAATCTCGCCATCATCAAGTCCTTTAGCCTTGGCAAACTTAACGTAGTCCGAGGATTGTTGATCAATCATATAACGTCTGAACCAGATTACCATACTAGAAACTGATAAGAAGCCTAAGATGAAGGTTGGCAATACCCAAGAATTAATATTCTCCGCACCTAAGGTTGGGAAGGAATCCGGGAAACCAAACAAAGAGCTACCTACATAACGGAAAGCATAAATGAATGCCAAACTTGGTACCGAGATTAACACGGTAACAATACCAGTACCAACCTTATCAAAGAGGCGACCCTTAAAACGAGCCATCAAGATTGCCATTGGGATTGAGATGATGTAAGTAATCAATAAGGCGATCATTCCTGATTTGAATGACGTACCAATCATGGAAGGATCAGCATAATTCTGACTCGTCTTAGTGTAGTAATCACCGTAACGTTCTCTGGCCATGTCATCTTGCTTAGCAGCAGGTTGATATTGACGTGAATAAATATTATCAGAACTATTTAATTTTTGACCATTAGAGAAAGTATATTCTTTTGAAACAGCTTGGCCTTGGCGTTGGCCTAATACGCTAGAAACAGGTAATCCAGCATAAGTTGGATAAGAGGTTCCTAAATTAATATGAATAATATTTTGGTGGATAAATGGGAAGGAACTATTGAAGTAAATTTGATATCTGTACTTCGTTCCTGAACCGACTAACGCAAATCCTGCTAATTTATCATTTTCAAAACGTAAGTAACGTTTTAAATTAGGATTTTTAGGATCTTTCACTGCCCAAGGATGATCAATCTCAATTAGATTGCCGTAAAAGCGGCCTAAGCGCTCCAATAAGGGCAAGTCGCGCGTGGCGTAATAATCCTTACTCTCCTCATAACGATGAACCTTAAAGCCGTTTTTCTTGGCCCAGGAATCAATTGCTTTTTTATTTTCAGCCGTATGTGCAGAAGTGACTTCTTTGTCCTTAGTGCTGGCTTTTGCAATTAATGATTTTGTATCTAAATATTCGATATAGTTCATCTTGCTATAAGCATTATCCATGTAGTCGGTCAACTTATCAGGATCTGATTTTAGTTTGCTGACCATGGCATCATTTTTGAAAACATCGCGTCTTGGTACTAACGAATAAATGATGATATAAGTCAACGTTGTTACTAAAAAGATACTGACAATTGATCGGATTATCCGGAAAAATAAGTATTTCTTCATATCAATTGTCTCCTCCTTGTTATATTTACGAAAAAAGGCTAGTAAAACGCTAGCCTTCTCCCTTCCATCTTTAATAGTGCTTAATTATTTAGAAGCTTCTTCTTTAGCGATTTCTGCACGCTTAGCTAACCAAGCTTTATGTGCTTTATTTTGTTGAGCAATCGTTACTGGCTTAGCTTGTAATTTAACACCTTTATAAGATGCACTGATGCCTGGTTGAACATTACTTGGTGAATACAGACCAGATTGGGCATAAATACCTGTATATGGAACAACGTTTGTTACGACTGGTGTACCACCTTGTGAGTTCGTTGTAATTTGAATACCACTATTTAATAACCAAGCTTCGGCTTTAGCAAAAGCTGCATAACGAGCATTAGTATCATCGGTAATCGCATCTGCCTTAGCTAATAAATCACCATATTCAGACATATTAATTGCTTTCTTAGCTGCGGCATCACTGGCAGTCTTAGAGGCGCCAACATCTAAGCCTAAATTCATTAAATTAGAACCTGAATTAGGATTGTAGATTTCCAAATATGAAGAAGGATCTTCAAAATCTGGTGTCCAGCCTGAAGCATTACTAATATCGTAATCACTAGCTGCAGCAGTTGTTGCTTGGTAAGTTGCTGCTAGATATTTATCTTCAGATAATAATTGAATATCAACGACAACATTATTTTTGCCTAAGTTCTTTTCAACTGTACTCTTGAATGACTTAGCTTTATTTAACGTCAACGCCGCTTTTTGATCAGCTGGTAAGTCTAAGTGGATTGGGAAAGCAACACCTTGTGCTTGTAATTCTTTCTTAGCCTTATTGAAATATTCTTTAGCCTTAGCCGTATTAAAAGTGCCATCTTGACCGTCAGCCAAGTTAATACCGCCAAATGCTGCTGAGTCATATTGAGCCAAATCTTTGGCAACAGCATCACCATAATCCTTACCATCAACTTGCACGAAGCTTGGTGGTGTTAATTCATTACGTAATGATTTAGCAGCACCATCATTACCAGTTGATTGGGCATTATAGGCAGTTTTATTAAAACCAAAGCGAATAGCCAAACGGAAATTACGATTTAAAATTGCTTTCTTTGTGTCTTCTTTAGCTTTTGTAGTTTTCTTAGAAGTTGCGTTATAACTTTGACGATTTAAGTTAAAGACAAAGCCATAATTTGAAGAATCTTGGTCGCCCCAGATGATATTATCCTTACTGTTCTTAACAACGTTCTTATAATCAGCTGATGTTGGGTAAACACGTGATTGTGTGAAATCACCTTTGATGTATGACTTATACAAGCCATCCGGGTTACTACCATCGTTATAAGTTAATTTGATATCGTTTAAATATACGTGTTTCTTATCCCAATAATTGGCATTCTTCTTATACTCAATGACTGATTTAGAGGTGAAGTTTGAAAGAATGAATGGTCCGTTGTAAAGAATGCCGTTCGTTGAAGCATTACCAAAGTTTTTACCCTGTGATTTTAAGAATTTAGCATTAACAGGGTACATAACGCCATAGGTTAATTTAGAATTCCAATAGTTTTCAGGTTTATTCAAAGTATATTGAACGGTTTTATCATCTAAAGCTTTAACCCCAACTTTAGAGAAGTCTTTGGTTTTACCACTCGCGTAATCATTCAAACCAACAATACTATTTTGAACAACATATAAAGTTTCAGACTTAGCATCAACGGCGTGTTTCAACCCAGTCACAAAATCTTTAGCCGTGACCTTGGCATAAGGGTTACCTTGACTATCAACCCAGTTAATGTTGTTACGTAAATGATAGGTATAGGTTTTACCATCCTTACTAACATCCCATGACTTAGCCATGGCCCCTACTAAACGACCATACTTATCATTTTCTAACAAACCATTAACAAAGTTAACCAAGTGATCACTGTTAGTTGCCCGTGATGTTACAGTATAGTCAAAATTATCTGGATCTGTTGAGTAAACATAATTGTACTCGCTAGTCTTACTATTACTGCTACTTGAGCTGGATTTATTACCACAAGCTGCTCCCATTAAAGCGATCCCCACTAACATTGCAGTGAGCAAGCCCTTCTTCTGCCACTTCATATAAAAATACCTCCAACCTATATTTATTCTTCTAACATTCCAAAATTTCCTTTGAGAAACGAAACACTTAATCGTTTTAGAAATTGGTAAAATAATACAATTATTAGAGTTTGATGTCAATAGTATTTGACGATACATTTAATTAACGCCGTTACCGATAAGCGTTATCATCATTATCATATCAAAGTATAACATCCTCACTTAAAAAATACTATTTGAACATTTTTTAATGATTAAATGATGAATGATCACCTTAAATATTCAAGTTAGTTATTTTTTATTAGAGCTCAATGAGCAATTATAATAATCGTTATTTTAAATAATAGGTTGGAAAAATCAGGTTAAAGCATCGAGATAACTAGCGTACAGAAATCGAGCACCAGGATAGAAAAAGGGATGGGGAAATTCCCCATCCCTTTTCATCATTCATTCATAATTAACTAGCGTTAACTATTTGTCTGCATTTTCTTTAGCAATTTCTGCCCGTTTTTCTTGCCATGCTTTACGCGCTTTATTGCTTTGTGCAGTTGTAACAGGCTTAGCTTGAATCTTAACACCCTTGAAGGCCATACCCGTTGAATTTGGTGAATAGAGACCTGACTGTGCATAAGGGCCAGTGTAAGGAACAACATTAGTAACAGATGGCGTACCGCCTAATGACTTAACTGGAATTTGAATACCACTATTCAATAACCATGCTTCTGCTTCAGCATAAGCCTTGTAGCGAGCATTGGTATCTGTTGTAATCACGCTAGCTTTATCTAACAACTTAACATATTCGTCCATGTTTAAAGCCTTCTTAGCAGCAGTATCACTTGCACTACCCTTACCAGGTTCTAAGCCAATTGTATGAAGACTGGCACCATCATTAGGGCTATAGATTTCCAAGTATGATGAAGGATCATCGTAATCAGCACTCCAACCAGAAGCGTTACTAATATCAAAATCACTAGCTGCTGCAGTGGTTGCTTGATAAGTTGCAGCAAGATATTTATCTTCTGATAATAATTGAATGTCGACAACTAAATTGTTTGTTCCTAGACTCTTTTCAACTGTGCTCTTAAATGACTTAGATTGGTTTAAAGTCAAGGCCGCTTTTTGATCAGCAGGTAAATCTAAGTGAATTGGGAATGAAACGCCTTGCGCTTGCAATTCCTTTTTAGCCTTAGCAAAATATTCTTTAGCTTTAGCAGGATCGTAGGTGCCATCTTGCGCATCAGCTAAATTAACATTACCAAACGCTGCACTGTCTAACTTATCAAGATCTTTTTTAACAGTATCGCCATAAGGTTGGCCATTAATTTGAACAAAGTTTGGTGGTGTCATCGTATTACGTAATGACTTCTCAGCACCATCACGGCCAGTAGCTTGAGCGTTATAAGACGTCTTATCAAAAGCAAATTGGACAGCCAAACGGAAATTACGATTCAAAATAGCTTTTTTAGTATCTTCTTTTGCTTTAGTCGTCTTCTTAGAAGTAGCATTATAGCTTTGACGATTCAAGTTGAAGGTAAAGTTATAAACTGTTGAATCTGGGTCAGACCAAACAATATTATTTTTACTTTGCTTCAAAACATTCTTATAGTCTGCTGACGTTGGGTAAACACGTGCTTGTGAGTAATCACCTTTGATATAAGACTTGTACAAGCCGTCAGGATTACTACCATCGTCATAAGTCAACTTAACATCTTTAATATGAACATCTTTCTTATCCCAGTAGTTTGGATTTTCTTTATATTCAATAACCGATTTAGATGTAAAGTTGGCTAACGTATAAGGACCGTTGTAGAGAATACTGTCTGCAGAAGCTTTACCAAAATCTTTACCCTGTGACTTCAAGAACTTGGCGTTAACTGGGAACATTACCCCATAAGTTAACTTAGAGTTCCAGTAGCTTTCAGGTTGATTCAATGTATATTGAACCGTACTGTCGTCCAATGCTTTGACGCCAACTTTAGAGAAATCAGAATTCTTGCCAGAAACGTAATCACTTAATCCTTTAATGCTGTCCTGAACTACGTATAACGTTTCAGACTTAGCATCTACGGCATGTTTCAGTCCAGTAACGAAATCTTGTGCCTTAACCTTCCCATAGACGTTACCTTGACTATCAGTCCAATTGATCCCTTTACGCAAATGATAAGTGTAAGTTTTGCCATCTTTGCTAACATCCCAAGATTTAGCCATGGCCCCAGTTAAACGACCGTACTTATCATTTTCTAATAAACCATTAACAAAGTTAACCAAATGGCCGCTATTTGTGGCCCGTGAGGTTACCGTATAATCAAAGTTATCTGGATCTGTCGAATAGACATAACTGTATTTGCTTGTTGCCGAGCTTGAACTACTGCTTGACTTAGAATTGTTGCCACAGGCAGTTGCCAGTAACGCAACACTAACTAACGCAGCAGCTAATAATCCTTTTTGCTTCCACTTCATGATAAAATCCTCCCATCAATTCAACGACACACTACAAAACTTGAACAATTCGTTTCATAAGTTGATAAAATAATATAATTATTAGAGTTTAATGTCAACATAATTATACTATTTATTTTTTAAATTATTAAGAAAAACGCTTTTCAACGCCATGGAACAGCCGTTTTTAAAATAATAGAGTGTTTTAAATCAATTTTGTATATAAATTTACGGTTTGCGGAAAATTAGATATTTTTATTAAAATTCTAATTTAATTTTATTATTAGTTTTGGGTAATCATCATTTGCCAATTTATAATTGAACTAGCTGCTGCCGTTGGAATTATCATTAAAAATAATTTTAAAGTTTATAGGTTGATATCCTTGGTTTGCCTTAATTTATCATTTAAAATTATAGTGAGATGTTTAAGGAGGAGAGGCCATGCGTTGGCGAGGTAATCGACAAAGTTCAAACGTTGAGGATCGATCAGGTCGTTCTACGGGTAAAATAGCTACTGGTGGCGGGCTAGGTGTCGTTGTGATTGCTTTAATTGTTTTCTTTATTTCTGGTGGTGATCTTGGTGCTGTCACTGACACACTAGGTGGCAATTCAACCCCCACAACTTATCAAACTACACCTACTACCACAAAAGATTATACTGAACAAAAAGAATTTGCTTCTGTGGTCTTTGCCCATTTAGAAGACTATTGGAACACTGAATTTAAGGAAAGCAACGAGCCCTACCAAAATCCTAAACTGGTTTTATTCACAGACAGTGTCAATTCCGCTTGTGGGCCAGCGACATCACAAGTAGGGCCTTTTTACTGTCCTGCTGATCAAAATGTTTATTTAGATTTAAGCTTTGCTGATGAATTATCAACTAAGTACGGTGCAACTGGAGACTACGCTATGGCCTATGTCATTGCCCATGAAGTTGGTCACCACGTTCAAAACGAACTGGGTATCTCCGATCAAGTCGATAAAATTCGTAATCGTGTTTCCACAACCGAATATAATCAATACAGTGTACGCTTAGAACTGCAAGCAGATTACTTAGCAGGCTGTTTCACCAAATATTTAGCTGGAAAATCTTATCAAGGTCAACCAATTTTAGAAACTGGCGACGTTGAAGAAGCACTGACTGCCGCTAACGCAATTGGCGATGACACCTTACAAAAAGAATATCAAGGCTATGTTGTGCCAGATAGTTTTACGCATGGTACTAGTCAACAACGAATTAATTGGTTCAAGCGCGGCTATCAGTACGGCGATTTAGAACATGGCAATACCTTTAACGAGCAAAATCTCGATTTAGCTTCTTAGTTATTTTTGAAATGCTCTTCGTACTAATCCAAAAGGAGTGGTAAAAAATGGCAAATAATTCTAACTTTCAAGAACAAAAAAATAAGCTAACACCGTTACAACGCGCCGTCACACAAGAGGCACAAACCGAAACACCGTTTAGTGGACAATATGACGATTTCTATGAACCAGGTATTTACGTTGATGTGGTTAGCGGCGAGCCTTTATTCTCATCGCTAGATAAATATGATGCTGGTTGTGGTTGGCCCTCATTTACCAAACCCATCACTAAATTAAAAGAATTACGCGATACCAGTTTTGGTATGGAACGAACAGAGGTTAAAAGTAAACAAGCTAATTCCCACTTGGGGCATGTGTTTACTGACGGTCCTCAAGCCCAAGGTGGTTTACGGTATTGCATTAATTCTGCGTCCCTAAAGTTTATTCCCGTTTCGGAATTAAAGACTGCTGGATATGGCGACTATTTAGAACTGTTTCAATAAAAATAACCCCGGACAAAATTGTCCGGGGTTATTTTTATTTTTTACGTGGATGGAAAATTGCTAGTGTCGTCAATAAAATGCCTAGTATCAATAATAAAACCATTGGTCCATTTAGAACACCATTTTTTAAATAGTCTTTGACAACTAAATAGCCGCCTAAACTCCAAATAAAGATCGCAATATAAATAATTAAAGTCGTGTTTGAATTTGGTTGCCGTTTCAAAATAAAATCCTCTAATTCTTGCGCTTACGATTAGTTAAAATATTAAATGAACTCCGCATAGATTGCCAAACATTACCATCAGAATAAACTAACACGTTAGCACGATAAAGTGTCAATGAGACGAAATAAAGTAAAATCATGATAACAATTGAAATGGCCAACGAAATTAGTGCTTCGCTCGTACCTGCAGCTTCAGTTGCTAAACGCACCGGCATTACTATTGGTGACAGCAATGGAATATAAGCCGTTACTTTAACGATGAAATTATCAGTACCGTTCGCCGCCATTAAACCAATGACATAAGCAAATACCGCAAAGAGACTAATCGGTGTAATCACTTGTTGAACTTGCTCAACTGCTGAGACCAATGATCCTAACATCGCCGCTAAAACAGTATAGGTTAAAATTCCGATAATGAAAAATGCAATGGTTATTAAAATTTGCGTTGACCAAAAACTTGGCAATTGTAAAGACGCCAACAATGCCTTAATTTGTGGGTACTGTTTTGCGATAATTTGATTAACAAAAGAACGTCCGCCCACAAATAACACGGCATAAATTAATAATTGTGTCAAAATCAGTGCGAAAATGCCACAAATCTTACCAAGAAATTGCGTTTTAACATCAATACTGGACAAGATAATTTCCATAATGCGCGTTCCTTTTTCAGAAGCCACCTCACTGGCGATCATACCAGCATAACTCATAATGAACATCATCATGATCACAGCCGTAGCAGTAGCCATAACGACATTCACTGCGCGTTGATTATCATTACGCGCAACTTGCTTACCATTCTTAAAAGAAACCGACTTTTGTTTAGTCTGAACAGGTTGCAATAAAGTAGCTAACTGAGCCGAGCTCATTTGTAACCGCTGAGCTTGGTATTGTAAGTTAAGTTGCGTAAATTGTGCGTTTAATTCTGTAAAAGGTAAACTTTGACTGTCTGTCCGAGAAATATAATTGACTTGTAAATTGTTTTTGACAGTTGTTACTGTAGCATAGCCGTCAATTTTGTCTTGGCTAAGTGCTTTTTTGGCTGCCGCTTCGGTTTTGATCGATTTTTTAATCTTCAAATCCGCAACTTTAATCTGATTCAATGCTGGTTGCAACTCAGTTTGTGGCGTAACTAATGCCACTGTCACGTCTTCTTGACTTTTAGCAATGAAGAAGCCAATCAATCCGCCAATTGCTGCAATAACGATTGGCGCTAAGACCATCCAAATAAACGCCCCACTACGCAAATTTTTTAAATAAACTTGGCGGAAAACAGTTTTAAATTTATGCATTAGGTGCACCTGCTTTCATTTTAAAAATCTCTTCAAGTGTCGGTGGTTGTTGATTAAATTCAGGAATATAACCATTAGCCGTGGCCAAAGTGAAAATCTTCTGGCCGACAGTTTCATCGGCTAAAGTTAATTCGAGTCGCTGACGCTGTTCTTTAACCTCAATAACGCCTTCAATAGCTCGAACTTGTTCTGCAGACAAACCTGATTCTAAGTATAATTTCACCCGACCAAAACTTTGCCGCACATCATCAACCGTACCGTGCAATACCATTTTACCTGAACGTAACATGACTAATTGATCGCTCACCTGCTCAACGTTGTCCATATTATGATCAGAATAAATAATCGCCGCTCCTTGTTTCTTTAATTCTAAAATCCCCTCGCGCAAAATACTTACGTTGACAGGATCAAGGCCACTAAATGGTTCATCTAAAATAACCAGTTGCGGTTGATGGATTAACGTGGCAATCAACTGTACTTTTTGAGCGTTACCTTTAGATAAATCTTTAATTTTGTCTGTAGGTTTAGCCTTCACCTCAAAGCGTTCTAGCCAACGTGGTATTTCGCGTCGAATGTCTGCTCGTTTCATGCCCCGCAACTCCGCAAAATAAACAATTTGGTTTTCAACGGTCATCTTAGGAAAAAGTCCACGCTCCTCAGGAAGATAGCCTAATTCATCATATTGAGCTTGCGTGAATGGCTGATTGTTCCAAGTAATCATGCCCTGATCTGGTTCAATAAAGTTTAAAATCATTCGAAAAGTTGTTGTTTTACCGGCACCATTTTGCCCAATTAATCCCAAAATTTCGCCATGTTGCACATCAAATGTGACATCATCAACGGCTTTCATCTTGCCAAACGACTTAGTTAAATGCTGTAAAGATAACATCTTAATCCCCACTCCCCTTGTACCTCTATTAACACCATCATATCTTATTACTGCTTACTTCTGCCAACATTAACAAAAATCGAACTTCAAAAATACTTTTTCAAATCTATTTAGAAATATTTCTAAATAGATTATGGCATATTCTTAAAAAATTACAAGTCAAGAATAGTCGTCGCATCAATTTATTTAAACAGCATTGATTTCATCATCTTTTGGTAGGATTTAATTAGATCCTCTGAATCAATCAGCCGTGAAATTTTAATATGACAATAGTCGTAACGCCGTATCGGTCGTTAGTCTGATTTTGATTTGCTTAAGGTTTTCGTCACAATTTCTTCACATTTACCCGTTATATTGTACTCATAGCTGATAAGGATTACCCCTTCCTTTGAAGCTAGCCCATAGTAATGACCCAACTTTTTCATTTCATTCTTACTCCTCCAAAGACAAGAATGACCAGTAGAGACCTCCTCTACAAAACCCCATAAAAAAGAAACCCACCAGTTGCCCGCTGGTGGGTTTTTGTTTGTCTAAATTTAATCACGAATTAAAAATCAAAGACTGTTCGTTGTTGATCGACTTGGCGATTTGGATAAAGATACGCTTTTGCTTCATATGGACGCAATGTTTGACCTTGATTATCAGCATAATTAGAGATCAAGGTTTCATGAATTGTTGCTAACTCTGGCAAATCACAAGTTACTGTTTCATCAGTAAAGTTGCTGACTACCAGTAATGTTTGCTTATTGTCATTGCGTTTGTAAACCCAAAGACGCTCATCATTTGGTAATAACAGTGAATAATTACCATCAACAATAACTGGGAACTGATGACGTAAGCCATTAATTCTCTGGTAAAAATAGTAAATTGAGTTTGGATCCATTAAAGCTTTTTCTGCATTAACTGTCGTGTAGTTTGAATTAACTGCAATCCAAGGATCAACACCCTCTTTAGTAAATCCAGCGTTGATTTGATCATTCCATTGCATTGGTGTCCGGGCATTATCACGAGACATCTTATGCGCTGCATCAATAAATTCTTGATTAGACAAAACATGACGACTTTCAACTAAATCGCGATAAGCATTAATCGCCTCAATATCACGATAATCAGTAATTGAATTGAAGTCATAATTATTGGTCATGCCTAGTTCTTCACCTTGATAAATATAAGGTGTGCCTTGCATGAAGTGTAGCGTTAAAGCCAACATTTTGGCAGATAGGACGCGATATTCCTCAGTAGTATCGTTACCAAAGCGAGAAACGACTCTTGGCTGATCATGGTTATTCCAATAAAGTGAATTCCATGCTTTGCCATGTAGCTCTACTTGCCACTTACTCATAATTTGTTTCAATTCAGATAATTTATAAGGTTTGGGACGCCATTTACCAAGTTCAGGATCTTGGTCAACACCCATATGTTCAAACTGAAAAATCATATTTAATTCATGTCGATCAAAACCAGCATAATTAATGGCATCATATGGTTTTACATCTGGCGTTTCACCAACGGTAATTAAACGGTCATCGTCTAAAACTGACTTGTTCATTTCTTGTAGGTATTGATGAACATACGGTCCGTTAGCAACAGACCCACCTTTAGTAATATCAAGGGGTTTAGAAATTAAGTTAATAACATCCATTCGGAAGCCATCCACGCCCTTATCTAACCACCAAGCCATCATTTTATAAATAGATTGCCGCATGTCGGCGTTAGTCCAATTCAAATCTGGCTGTTTCTTTGAGAAAAGGTGTAAATAATATTGGCCAGTTTTTTCATCAAGTTGCCAAGCAGAACCGCTGAAAGATGATTGCCAATCGTTAGGCTCATGTCCATCAACCGGATCATGCCAAATGTAATAATCACGATATTTGTTATCACGACTAGAACGACTCTCAGCAAACCAACGATGTTCATCAGATGTATGGTTAACAACTAAATCCATCATAATTTTGAGGCCACGATGATGAGCTTTGGCTAATAATTCTTCAAAGTCAGCCATTGTTCCAAAATCTTTCATGATCTTTTGATAATCTGAAATATCATATCCGTTATCATCATTAGGTGATTGATAAATTGGGTTAAGCCAAATTACGTCAGCACCTAATGTTTTAATATAATCTAAATGTTGAATTACGCCTTGCAAGTCGCCAATCCCATCATGATTCGTATCTTGGAAACTCCGGGGGTAGACTTGATAGACAACTGCTTCTTGCCACCAATGCTTTTTCATCATGATACCTCCAACTATTAATTATCTTTAGATTAGTTGAATTAATGTTCCTTTGCAAGCATGACAGATAGGTTTTACTGATTAATTTTTTTGTGATGAATTTTAACAATTTAAAAAATTTTCAGAATTTCTTACAATTAGTAAGAAATCTATTGCTTTGTTTTATTAATAGCGCTATTATTTACATGTTTAAATTTTTGTTAGTTATTTCACAGCTATGGAGGTTCATGATGTCAAAAGTATTAGTTATTAAGGCCCATCCTTATGGGGCTGATAAATCAAAAACGGTTAAGGTATTGTCTGAATTTATGGAAACTTACCGTACCAAAAATTCTAATGATGAGATCACCGAACTTGATCTCTATCGTGATTTCATTCCCGAAATCAATAAAGATATCCTCGATGGCTGGGGTGCTTTAGCTAATGGTGCGGAATTCTCATCATTAAACGACGCCCAACAAAAGGATATTGCCCGGATTAATGAGTTAACTCAACAATTTCTCGACACTGATAAACTCGTTATTGCTAATCCATTATGGAACTTGGGTCTTCCTTCAAAACTTAAAAATTGGTTAGATACAATTTGTGTTGCTGGTAAAACATTTAAGTATACTGATCATGGTCCAGTTGGCTTAGCCACAGGTAAGAATGCTGTCCATATTCAATCTGCTGGTGGTAATTATGCCGGCCATGATTTTGCAACGCAATATATTTCCGGATTACTCACTTTCTTAGGTGTTACCACAGTTCAAAAGATTGCAATTGAAGGTATCGATTATGCTCCTGAGCGCCATGACGAAATCATGAGTGCTGCTATTACTGATGCTAAACAAATTGCAGAAAAATTCTAAACAGTCATGCAATGTTTACGGTTAACAAACTTGCCAAGCTCAATTTTTGAGCTTGGCTTTTATTTTATCATCGTTATAACGACGCAACTTTATTAAGCCCTATTTAATCACACCAGTTGCTGAAATTGCTATGAGAAGTTGCCTTAATAGTTTAAAAAAGTGCATTCATCAAAACCTTGTTGCTCGACTTTTACTTAAATTCAAGCGACACTTAACTTAGGAAAGGCATATTCAAATAAGGAGATGACAATCATGAAATTTGCTACTCAAGTAAAGAAATATCGTGAACAGCAACACTTATCACAAGAAGAATTAGCGGATCAACTATTTATTTCACGGCAAGCTGTTTCTAAGTGGGAAAATGGCGATGGTACGCCTGACTTAGAAAAGTTAGTCGCACTAGCCACCATCCTCAATGTTAGTCTCGACGAATTGGTACTTGGTCAAGCTCCCAGTTCAACAATTGAAAAAAATCCGGAGAAAACAGGTCTGACCGGTTGGGATTTCTTCGCTCGTTATTGGTGGGTCATCATCGCCTTAATTTCAATAATTGGCTTTTGGCTCACCCAATTATTTAGAGGTTAATCAACAGCACTTTATTGGGCCTTTGTTATTTAATTTCCCCCATTTTCTGCTATGATGGTTCTGACCATGATTGCTTGGGGGATTATTTTTATGAAGAAATTAAAAAAACGCTTGGATGCATTTAGTGATGCCATTATTGCGATTATCATTACCATCATTGTGTTAGAATTGCCGATTCATGTCGTTAATGGCACTGTTGATTATGTGCAACTTTTTCGCTCGGTCGGAATCTACATTGTCAGTTTTTGTTTCGTCGCTAATTTATGGTATCAGCATGCCATTACTTTTGAAGAAGTTGACCATGTCACTAATCGTGATGTCGTCATGGACTTAATGTTTTTGATGTTGCTATCTTTAGTACCGACTTTTACACGGTTGATGAGTACTGATCCCATTCGTTCGACAGTCATGCTCTACGGTATCTTGTACTTACTAATTACGATTGTTTTTCACCGCTTAGCTAATAGTGTTATCAAAAATGAATATCAATCTCATGAAGATCTGCATCGTGTTTACAACAATATTTACGGCAGCCGCAACGGTGGTTTGATCTATATTATTATTGTAGCGTTAATTATCTTAGGCTATTTTGCACCACGAGTTGCAATGGTCATGTATATCATTATTCCCATTCGTTCATTCTTAGCTAATGCCCGCGAACGCGAAGAGTTAAATGATGTGGGACAAATGTCTGCTGCTGGTCGTAAACAATTCATTAATATGTCTGATCGCGACAAAATGCGATATAGTCGAATGGTGCGGGCATACATGAATAAAATCCGCCACCTACCTAAAGATGATGAAGCAGGCCGTGAAGCTGCTTGGAAAGAGTTTTCTAGACAGGCAACTAAAGAATTTAATGTTTCTGAAGAAGTGCTCTCCAGTTGGTTTCATCGCTATTATGAGGCAATGATTCATCAACATAAACAAGGACTGCACCAGCGTCAAAGACAATTACCTGCTAATGTTGAGCAATCCCCTCGTCAAGACAGCGAGCCAAAATCTCGCCCGCACCAATAAACAAAAAAAGCGTAAGGGAATCATTAATAATTCCCTTATGCTGCTATGACGTATTATTTAGCTGGTGGTTTAAATTGAATCACATTATCTTTAACAGGTTTGGTTTTATTATCGGATTGAAACAGCTCTTTCATGACTGCATCATGATCATTTTCAACCTCGTTCATAGGTAACGCTAGTTCTAAAAGCAGACTGTTAAAAAGATTTTCCGCCTGTTCTTTATTTAGATCTGGGGCAATGAGATGAACAAGTACACGCGCAATATTCGCTAACATCTCTGAATCAGCCTCAGGGTTACGGTCAATCCATAATCGGCCATCCGCAGTAAAACCAGCTTGTATCACTAACTTATCTTCATCCTTCATTGCAACCTCCCCTTCACTTAATTACCCATGTTCATAAATTAATTATACAAGCTTACTCGGTAATTATAAACATTCCTGCTAAACGGAAAGGAAATTTTCTAACTTAATTTTGAATTAAACCATTTGAGGTGAACTATTTGCTTGATCCAAATTGTACCTTCTGTCAACCTGAAAATCGCCATTATTTGCTTGAAAACAAATCTGCTGGTTTGCTTTTTGATACACGCCCTGTTTCAAAAGGACATGCCTTAGTTATTTGTAAACAACACTATCCGACTTTCTTTGATGTTCCTAAAGACGTGATGGCAGACATGTACGCGCTCGTCATTGCCGCTAAGGATTTTATTGATCGTAAATATCATCCTGATGGCTATAACCTTGACGTTAATATTAATCCTGCTGGTGGGCAAGCCATCATGCACTGTCATTTGCACATCATCCCTCGCTATCGACATCGAGATCCTTTTCGTAACATTCCCACTCACGAATTATTACCTGGTGATAAAACCCGCGCCTAATTGAAAAGAGCAACAACTTAACCACTTAATTAACGTGGTTAAGTTGTTGCTCTTTTTTTAGATTTTAATTCAGTTTTTTGATAAATTAATCGCTACAAATGCGTTAAAAATTTATTAGATGAATTGGATGATTTGCATCAAAATTGGCATTACAATAACGAATAAAACAGTACTTGTTGTGACAACATTAGTCGCATATTCGACATCGCCATGTGCTTGGCCGACTAAAATTGGTAAAACGGCTAAGCCAGGTGCAGCAGATTGAATAATCAAAGTGTTTTGTTCTAGTGCAGGAATTGATTGACCCATATTCTTAAAAGCTAACATAACGCAAATCATAATAATTGGTGCAATCACAAAACGGCCAGCTAACGCCCCAATTGTATCTTTATCAAAGTGAATTGACTTCAATCCAGCATCAGCTAAAACAATACCAATATAGATTAGTGACATTGGCGTAACGATACTGCCTACCATTGAGAACGTACTTTGGAAGAATGCAGGGAATGGTAAATCTAATAATAACCAAACTAAAGCAACTAAGAAGCCCACCAATGGTGCTGGTAAAAGTTTTTTCCAGTTAAATTCTTTTTTACCCTTCTTTTCACCTTTAGCAACTGTTGGATCATCGTTAGAAATAAAGAAGACCCCAATTGCCCAAGTTGAAATGGTGTTCATCACATAGTAAATCAAGAAATAAGGCATACTAACCTTACCAAACATCGCAATATTTAATGGTAAGCCAATAAATATTGTATTAGCGTTAACGAACATGTTGATGAACGTGCCGCGACGACCAGGACGAATTTTAAGTAATTTTGTGGCCAGAATGGCAATAACATAACCTAATAAGAAGCTAGTAAATGTATATTCCAAACCAGAAGCTAAACTAAATAATTTGCCCCGAGTTAAGTTTTCCAAAACTGATGTGAAGATTGAAGCTGGCAAAGCAATGTTCATAATTAAATATGAAATACTACCTTTAAATTTTTCATCCAACTTGCCGGAAGTCCGTAACCAGTAACCTAATGCGATGACTAAGACAATCTCGCCAACGCTTGATAATGAAGTTAAAAACGCAGTCATAATAATACCCCTTTAATTATCCGTTATTTTTAAATCAATTTAGTCTAAGTTTGAATATTCTGGTACCCATTTTTCATTGGCAACTGCAAATTTAGCATCCGCAATTGGTTCGCGATTTAAATTTTGATCAAGAACATCTTGAGCGACAGCTTGTGCAACAGTTTGTGAGAAAGCATCTAGCTTAGAAACTGGTGGCAAAATAGCAGCACCAGGTTGGTCAGGATCAACAATACCGCCTAATGAATGAGCAGCCTTGCTAATGGTTTGATCATTAAGCACTTTAGCTGTTGAAGCAATCACACCTAAGCCCAATCCTGGATAAACAAGTGCGTTGTTTGCCTGGCCAATTTCGTACGTAACGCCGTTATATTCAACGGGATCAGTGGGAATACCTGTTGCAACTAACGCACGACCATCAGTCCATTTAATTAAATCAGCAGCTTTAGCTTCAGCTAATTTCGTTGGATTAGATAATGGTAAAATAATTGGACGCTCTGTATGAGCTGCCATTTCTTTAACAATCTCTTCTGTAAATGTTCCCGGTTGAGTTGATGTACCAACCAGAATAGTTGGATGAATAGCTTTGACAACAGCCTCAAGATTAGTTAATTCATTAGCATTGGCAAATTCGCTTCGTTTGCGCGCAAATGGTTTTTGTTCAGGTGTTAAATCAGTCATATCATCAAACAAGAGACCTTGTTTATCAACCATATAAAAATGTGAACGTGCTTCTTCTTCAGATAAACCAGCTTGCATCATTTCCGCCATTACGCGCGAAGTAATACCAGCACCAGCGCTACCAGCACCAAAGCAAAGATAAACTTGATCAGTCATTTTTTGTTTAGAAATATTTAAAGCACCTAGGACAGAAGCAAGCACAATAATACCTGTACCTTGAATATCATCGTTGAAAACAACATTATCTTGTTGATACTTCTTAAGAATTTTAGCAGCTGTACTACGACCAAAATCTTCAAAATGCAAATAAACATTAGGGAATAGTTTTTCGGCAGAACGAACAAATTGATCAACAAATTCTTCATAGCGTTGACCACGAACCCGTTCATGACGGTTACCTAAATATAAAGGATTGTCTAATAGACTTTGACGATTTGTCCCAACGTCAAGTGAAACAGGCAACACTTCACTAGGATCAATTCCAGCAGCGGCTGTGTAAACCATTAATTTACCTACTGAAATATCAACACCTTGAACGCCCCAATCACCAATGCCTAAAATACCTTCACCATCAGTAACAACAATCAAACGAATTTTACGATCACCAGCGGCATTCTTTAAAATTGATTCAACTTTATCAGGTTCATCAATTGATAAGAAGGCAGCATTTTGTGATTGTACAAAAAGTTCGCTGTAATTTTCAATCGTATCTGCAATTGTTGGATCATAAACAACAGGCATGAATTCGGCAATATGTTGACCAAATAAATAGTAGAATAGCACGCGATTTTCATTGAAAATTGACATTAAAAAGATACGTTGTTCTAACATTGATGTTTTACTTTGGTATTGAGCATAAGCTTGTTGTGCTTGCTCATCAATTGTTTGAATGTGACTTGGTACTAGGCCAGCTAAGCCTAAGTTATCTCGTTCTGCTTGAGTAAAAGCCGTTCCCTTATTCAAAAATGGATTATTAATAATTTCTTGAGCTGATTGTTTCATTTTGATAATCTCCTCAATTTTATTTTGGTTAATCTGTTGATTTCATTTTGCAAGGTCATTGTAGAACCCGTAAATATTTATAGTCAAAAGCAACAGCAGTTATAAATAACACTTATAACGAACTTTAAAAATGCGGTATAATAAGGTTCTTACCAGTGTTGCAATAAATAATTTTTCTGCGGTGATATTTTTTTATTTTATTTTTAAAGGAGTTTGGCAATGAAACTACAAGATATGATTTACTTCGATAAATTGGTGGCCTTAAAAAGTTACAGTAATGTGGCTGAGTATTTCCAAGTTAGTCAGCCTACTATCTCTTACGCTATTAAACGTCTAGAAGAAGAATTTGCCGTTTCGCTTGTTGACCGCAATATTCATCAGCAAATCATCATAACGCCCAGCGGTTTACAGTTTGATCGCCATATTAAAGTCGTCATTAATGAATTAAATATTGCTAAACTAGATTTGGCCAACGCCCGCGAAAAAGTTACAAAATTTGGTTTACCGCCTATTATTGCCAACTATTATTTTCTAAAGTTCGTTGACCAACTGATTAATAAACAATTATTAACCGGATTAAAAACTATCGAAGCAGGTTCTAACGATCTTCTCAGACAATTAAAAAAAGGCCAATTAGATTTATCATTACTAGGATCGCTAGCCCCTATTCAAACAGCCCAACTGCAATCACAAGTTTTGGCGCAAGACGACTTTAAAATTATTGTTGCTAAAAACGCTCCTTCGGCAGCACGAAAAAAAGTTCATTTTGCTGATTTGCAAAATGAACCCTTCTTAGTCTTAGGTGACGGCTTTGTTCATCGCCAAGTTTTTGACCAATTAACAGCAACTCATCATATTTCACCAACAATTGTTTATCAGGCTAACGACGTTGAATTATTGAAACGTTTAGTTGCCCAAGGAATGGGTATCAGCTTATTAACCGAAACCGCCATTACCGATCGTGACGAGCTAGTTACCTTGGATCTATTAGACGATCACTTACCGAAATTTGTTATTTCGTTGGTTTATCGGAATTCAACCTTATTAACTGCTACACAGCAACAATTAATTCAGATCTTTGAAACAAAAACTAACTAAATTGCACTGATTCTTAAAACCTCATTTTTCAAAATCGTTCAACCTGCCATCTAAAATTTCTTGCGTTATAATCAAGAGGCACAGACAATTTAGAATCATTCTAAGTATTTGCTAATAATAGGAGGAATCACAATGTCTGAAGAAACCGAAAAAGTTTACACTGATTATTTCTTTGATGAACCTGCTTATAATACGCATGATGGTGGTTATGTTCCATTGGAACGAATGAAAGTTCCTGAACAACGTTTAAATGTGCCACCATTATTAGAGCCTGATCGCGAAACTGAAACTGATATTTATTACACTTTAGTTGCTCAAGCTGGTGAAACCCAATTATTACCTGGTTTGCCAACTAAAACTTGGGGTTATAATACGAGTCTCTTAGGTAAAACACCCGTTTTTAAAAAGGGCAAACACATTCATATCACCTTAAAAAATGAATTACCCGAATTAACAACTTTCCATTGGCATGGCTTAAATGTTTCTGGTCCAATTGTCGACGGTGGCTGTCATGCACCTGTTTATCCAGGCGAAACTAAACAAATCGACTTCACTTTGGATCAACCAGCCGCAACAACTTGGTTACATGCTCACCCATGTCCATCAACTGCTGAGCAAGTTTGGCATGGTTTAGCTGCCATGACTATTATCCAAGATGACGTTGAAGCTAAATTACCATTTCCTCGTCATTATGGTGTTGATGATATTCCGCTAGTTCTTCAAGATCGCCGCTTTCACGAAAATAATCAATGGGATTATCGTGCCGATTATGATCCTGATGGCGTCCAAGGACCAACGGCTTTAATCGACGGCACTGTTAATCCTTACTTTGACGTCACAACCCAAAAAGTACGACTACGTATTTTGGATGGTGCCAATCGGCGTGAATGGCGGTTACATTTTAGTGATGATTTAACTTTCACTCAAATTGCTTCTGATGGTGGCATTTTGCCAGCACCAATTAAATTAACAAAATTAATGTTGACCTGTGCTGAACGAGCTGAAATCATTGTTGATTTTGGCAATTATCATAATGGCGATGTCGTCACTTTGTATTCGGACGATGTGCCAATTGTTCATTTCCGAATTGGTGATTATCAACCAGATAACACCGTTATTCCAGATCATTTAGTTGATATTCCTAATCCTGAACCCACTCCTAATTTACCAATTAAAAAAGTGGTCATGTCTGGAATGGATGAGGAAGTAATGCTAGACGGTAAAAAATTCGACATGCAACGGATCGATGCTAAACAAAAAGTCGGCGATGTGGCCATTTGGGATATTACTAATACCAATGATATGACCGGGGGCATGGTCCATCCTTTCCATATGCATGGTTGTCAATTTTTAGTTCTATCACGAAACGGACACGAGCCTTATCCTAACGAGCATGGCTTCAAGGACACGGTTGGCGTTAACCCCGGCGAAACAGTTCGTATTAAAGTTTGGTTTAATTTACCTGGCGTTTACATGTATCACTGTCATATTATTGAGCATGAAGATGGCGGCATGATGGCCCAAATTGAAGCCTTTGATCCTGATCATCCTAAGACTTATGACTTGATGGATATGGATACTTTAGCCAAAGCCTTCGCCAAAGAACGTGGTATCGATGTTAAAGATTTGTGGATGGCCGGAATGGATTCTTACGAAAAAATGGGCATGAAAATGTAATTTCGGCAGAACAAATTAACTAGTCACTGAATGATTATTGTCCAAAAAGACGTTACCAGCTATTCAAGTTGGTAACGTCTTTTTATTTAGCAAAGGTTTCATGAGGTTTGGCAATTGGATGAGCTAATAACCATTTTTTTATTTGTTGTCCTAATTTATCAGTCATTTTAAACGTAGCTTGCATCTGTTCTGACGTAATATCATTAACATGCACACCGGCAATAATGATGCCATTCCCCTGTAAAGCTGGTTGAATAATCTTGCCTAACTGCTCGGTTAAAACATATTCCTCATGATGATGACCCGGCCGACTAGCAAATCGATAACTCTGCGGTATTTGGTTAGCTGAAACCACCGTGGTAACCCCATAGTGAGGGACATCACCACCAGTTAATAAAATCGTAATATCCTGACTGGCCCGATGCAATTCGGCAGCCATTTCAAATCCAGCTTGCTTAACTGCAAAAGTTTTAATTTCGTTAACGCTCATTTTGATCACCTTGCCACCGAGGACTTAATTCGTTACGTACGCCTAATGCATCTAACAATTTCATCGTGTTGTGATTAACGAGGTCGGCAATTGTTTGCGGATGGTTATAAAAGGCAGGAAGCGGCGGGATAATTTCCACGCCCATTTGCGATAATTTCAACATATTTTCCAAATGTAGTGTGCTCAACGGAGATTCACGAGGGACAATGATTAACTTGCGGCGTTCTTTTAAACAAACATCGGCAGCTCGACCGATTAAGTTATCAGCAAAGCCATAGGCAACACCAGCAATAGTTTTCATACTAGCCGGTACAATAACCATTCCTGCAGTTAAAAACGAACCAGAGGCAATCACTGCGCCTTGATCATTAATGTTATAGATTTGGTCGGCTAAATTTTTAACTTGGGTTAAAGTTAAGTCAGTTTCCAACTCTAAATTTTTCACAGCCCATTTACTCATGACTAAATGCGTTTCAATATCCGGCAAATCATGTAACGCTTTTAAAAGTGAAATGGCATAAGTTGTACCTGATGCGCCTGTGATACCGACAATAATTTTTTTCATAACAGCACCTCCACCAAAAGTCAGTTCAAACATGTTAACTTTATTGTAGTTGCCGATTTAAGGCGGTACAATTCTATCTAGGTAACGCATTATGCCAATTAGGAATAGATTATTCCGCGTGGAGGTCAATAAATGAATTTCGAACAATTAGCGGCTTTTAGTAAAGTTGCCGAAGTGAAAAGCTTCTCTCAAGCGGCTGTCTTATTAAATATCACGCAATCAGCATTATCTAAACAAATTATTAATTTAGAAAAAGAATTGAATCTCCAATTAATTAATCGAGAAAATAGACGGCGTATTAAGTTAACCGACGCCGGCAAGCAAATTCAACATTACGCGGCAACCATTCTTACTCAACAGCAATTATTACTTAACACAGTAAATGAATTTCAAAATTTAGAGCGCGGTACACTTAAAATCGCGGCTGTTCCCGTTTTGGCTCAATATAATATGACTGCTGTCTTAGCAAGATTTATGGCCGACTATCCACAAATCGATTTACAATTGTACGAAGGCGAAAATGATGTCGTCCTTGATAAATTACAGCATAATCAAGCTGACATCGCGATTGTGCGTGATAGTCCAGCTATTAACAATTTTAAACAACAAGCTTTAATTACTTCAGATGAATTAGTTGCTGTTGTGCCAGCAAATTCTCGTTGGCAAGCCGAACCACTTGACTTAGCAGCTCTAAGTAGTGCTGAATTTGTAATGCTGCCTGAAGATTCTGGCTTGCATAGCGCCGTTTTACCTCTATGTCAACAAGCTGGTTTTACACCCAATATTCGTTTCGTTAGCACCCATATTGAAACCTTAATTTCAATTATCCAAGATGCCCAACAAGTCTCTTTATTATTTAAAAAAAGTGTCACCCCATTTTTAAACGAGCACACTCGACTCTTAAATCTCAAGCAAGCTTTCACCAGTGATTTAAAAGTCGTCTTACCTAATACCACCCCACAACCAGCTGCTCAACGGTTAAAACGGTACTTCTTAAATACCAATAAATAATTATTTTTAAACCATACAAAAAAGGCTAGAACATAATGTTCTAGCCTTTTTGCGTGATACTTAATCATCGATCAAGCATTCGGGTTCTGCTCCACAACATTCCCCAAACATATCAACTCGCATATCCGGCGAGCTGCTAATAGCAGAAGATATCCCACTCATCTCGTAAAACGAGGTATACGACTCATCGCATGTCTTTAGTTTACCACAACTTAAAACTATTTAATAGTCATGCGATGCTGTCTAATCTTCGTCATAATTTCGCTAAGCAACGATGTTAGTATAAAGCCCACAGCAATCCCGCCAGCCACTAACAGTACGCGCACACTGTAGATAATTGCCTTATTCACACTGCCAAGCACCATTTCATAAACAGCTTGATAGGCGGTAGCGCCTGGAACTAAAGGTACAATACCGGGAATATTAAATAAAATAGCTGGCATTTTTTTCTTACGGGCAAAATATAATCCCATTACCCCCAGAATTAATGAGCCCATAACGTTAGCCACCATTCGGCCACTACCAACCTGATACAGTAACCAAAACGTTAACCAACCTGCCATACCACACAAACCACAAGCATTTAAAGCTCGACGGGGAATATTAATCATAATCGCAAAAGCAATTGTTCCTAAATAACTAAAAGTGGTTTGGACCACCAGTTCCATTAAAATTGTCATATTTTCACCTAAAAGAAAATCCGAAAGACTAAACCAATGCCCGCGCCAATCGCACAGGCTGTCAATAATGCTTCCAATGCGCGCATTGAACCCGTCAATAAGTGACCAGCAAACATATCACGTAAAGAATTCGTCAAGGGCACCCCCGGAACCAGCGGCATAATCCCACCAATTAAAACATTGTTCATATCTACACCTAAATGGAATTGAACGGCCAGAACCGCTAATGTTCCCACAATCAATGAAGCAATTAATTCGCTTAAGAATTTAACCCGTGTCCAAATATTAATATAATAATTAGCTAAAAAACCGCAACCGCCAATGATACCGGTAATGACGAAATCAGCCCAGTCATATACACCAACAAAGAGAATCATCATCATTGCACTAACAACCATTGCAGCTATTAATTGTAGCCACACTGGAAAGAAAAGGGTATTTTGATCAATATTTTCTAATGTATCATGTAACTTTCGTAGACTAATTTTTTTATCGGCAAACTGACGGGACAGTGTATTCACTTGTTGAACTTTCTCCAAGTTAATTGTGCGAGAGGTGATTTGCCGTAGCTCCGATACTGCCGCCCCTTTAATACTGAAGAATAAACCAGTTGGCGTTGTATAAACAACACTATTGTCAATACCAGCATTGCGTGCAATTCTAGTAATTGTATCTTCAACACGATACATTTCCGAACCGCTCTCAATCATAATCCGACCGGCCAATAGACAAGTATCAATGACCAACTGGTTTCGTTCCGCTGCAATTTCTGCTACCATTGTTCGCGCATCTCTCACCGCACAACCCTCACTTTTTATTCCATTTAAACGATCTATTTCTAACTCAAAGTGTATCAAAAAAATGAGCTTTGTGCGGATAAAAAGAGCATCAACAAAAAATATTTTTTGTTGATGCTCTTTAGCAAACATATCATACGATTTAGTAAAAAATTATTTCTCCGATTGCTCAATGTCAGCAGCAATATTATCGGCCGCAAAATCATGAGCCATAAAATCTGGATCATCCACTGGAAAATGTTGTTCTAAGCTCGTAAAAGCTTGTATTTGCACGTCTGCACTATCGACGGTGTAATCCAACACATGACCACCAAAGTCGTGGTTAGCCGCCAAAAAATGGCTATGGTAGCCACCAACGGCAACACCATTGAATAACTGCGGCGCATAATAACTAATTAAAGTTCCTGCAATACCCTCAGTGTTGAAAACTTGTTGCACCTGAGCCGTTGCTAATAAAGTTGGATAAGGCGGTTCTGATTTAGCCACTGCTCGAGTTTTAATTTGTTTGAAGTGACCACTAACTTTCAGTGCGAAAAAAATATTTTGATAATGTGTCGCCGCTAAAACTCGCTTTTCTAATTGAGCACCTGTTAAGTTTTTAACCGTCATTAATGGGTCAAAATGAGCAAAATGTGCATTGGCAAAAGGAATCTTAAAATTAGCAGCCACGAGATTGACCTCACCTGTACTGCGAACTTGATAAGGCTGACCGTCTAAAATTACTAGCTCACCGTCTAATCCTTCGCCAGTTCCAATACCGGTATCGCCATGCTGTAACAGTTCTTTCATCGTCAAAGTACCCTTTAATAGCCCTGGAACTAATGTTGCTAAGGTACTATGTTGATATAAAACATGTTGATCCTTCACATTTATCACTCCTTGATTAACCTTAATTAAACTTATCAGGTAACATTTCTTTAGCTAATTCAGCGTTATCAGCATAATCAACCGGAATATCAACAACCACTGGACCATCCGTTGCAAAAGCTTGATCTAAAACTTCGCTCAGTGAGTGATCACGATCAACTCGTAACCCAGTTGCGCCAAAACTTTCAGCATATTTAGCAAAATCAACTGGACCAAACTTAACGCCTGATTCACGACCATATTTTGCCCTTTCTTGGAAACGGACCATGTCATAATAGCCATCATCCCAAATTAAATGCACAATGTTTAAATGTTCGCGAACTGCCGTCTCTAATTCTTGCCCTGAGAACAAGAAACCACCATCACCAGAAACAGAAACAATCTGCGTATTAGGACGAACCAAGGCTGCCGAAATAGCCCAAGGTAAAGCCACACCAAGTGTTTGCATGCCATTACTAAACAACAAATGACGTGGTTCATAGCTACGAAAATGACGCGCCATCCAAATATAATGACTACCGACATCAACGGTTACAGTCATCGAATCATCAACTCGTTTTTGTAGCTCTTGAACAATACTTAATGGATGAACCAAATCTTTATTATCTGATACTGGTGGTACATCGCGCTTTTCAAGCTTATGACGTAAACTATCTAAATATGTGTTTGTTTCAGCGGAAAGTGTAAATCCTAAAGCAAAGGCATCGCTAACTGCTTCTAGTGAAGCCGCAATATTACCCTGTAAGATCAAATCCGGTTGATAATCAGCCGTTAATTCAGGCAATACACTATCCAAATTAATAATTTGTCCCTTACGATCATGATTCCAGTTCCGTGCTTCATATTCGATTGGATCATAGCCAACTGCAATCACCAAGTCACTCTTCTTCAAAAGTAAATCACCTGGTTGGTTACGGAATAAACCTACTCGACCAAAATAAGAATCCTCTAAATCATGGGAAATAACGCCTGCACTTTGATAAGTTTCAACAACTGGTAATGGCACTTTCTTTAAGAAGTGACGAATACCAGCAGCAGTTTCATCATCAGACGCCCGCATTCCGGTTAAAATAACCGGTAATTTGGCAGAGCGAATTGCGTCGGCTAATTTTTTCAAATCTGTTGGATCAGGAATACCTTGACGAACTGGCTTAGGTGCTTTCATCACCGGTCTGGTTACAGTATCACTCAAAACATTTTGTGGAACTGATAAGAAAGTAGCGCCTTTTTTAGCTTGCATTGAAATTTGATAAGCATTGGAAAATGCCTCAGATAAATTATTAGCATCTTGAATTTCAGCTGTAAATTTAGTTGTTGGTGCCATTAAGGCTGTGCTGGCGATACTTTGATGTGTTAAACGCGCTAAATCATCGCGCTTAACTTGACCACCAATGGCTACAATTGGATCATTTTCTGCAGTTGCTGTTACAAGTCCGGTTGCTAAATTCGTCACGCCTGGTCCAGAAGTGACAGCTACAATTCCTGGTTTGCCAGTTAAGCGACCAATACCACTAGCCATAAAAGCTGCGTTTTGTTCGTGACGCGCAATAATTAATTTAGGTGTCTTAGGATCTTTACTATATTGTAAATCATCGAATAGTTGATCAACTTTAGCACCAGGAATACCAAATACATATTGAACATCATGATTAATTAATGATTGTGTAATGGCTTTTGCGCCGTTCATTTCTGTCATGAAAAATCCCCCAAATCCGTAGATAATACGTTAAAATTTTATATGTTGCATTGTCATGTTGAATTATCAACTCAAAAATAGAATATCGCGTGTGTGTTGTATTGTCAACTAAAATACGTTACGCTATTGATAGTTATTTTTAAAACACGTCTTTAAGATAAGTGACTATTTCGTGGAGGCTTTTTATATGGATAATCTAGGCAACCTTGCTCAAGACATTTCAATACTACATCGTCAATATTACAAGGATACTGGCAATGATTTCAAAAAATTAGACTTAAATCCAACCGCAACTTGCATTCTATTAACGGTTAACGATCATCCTAATATTAATCAACAAGAAATTTCTGAACGGTTAGTTATTGATAAAAGTTTAACCGCACGCGAAATTAATCGAATGCAAAAACTGAATTATTTAGATAAGGGCAACGGCAAAGGCAAATCTGTTACGATCAATTTAACCGATTTAGGCCGCAGTTTAATGCCCCAACTACGCCATATTCGTCAACAATGGTGGACCGATAAATTTGCCGAAACTGGAATTGATGCTAATAGCCCTCTGATGGAAGGTATTCAAACTATCGTTGAGCACGTCACTGGTTATGACAATCAGCTAAATTAATTAACCCCGGCTTTAAAAAGTCGCCTTACTTGCCCAACCTTACTTTCGTGTTAAAATTGATTGATGACTTTTAATTAGTAAGGAGTTTTTTACCGTGGAATTATCTCCATATTGGCAGGCAATTGCCGACAAGGCCCACCAAGAACAGCGACCATTTTTAAGCCTCGCACCAATGGAAGCTGTCACTAATGCTGTCTTTCGCCAAGTTGTTGAAACTGCCGCCGCACCTGATATTATTAATACTGAATTTGTTAACGCCTTAAGCGTCACTCACCCACTGGCTAAATTTTCAGCGCAAGGACGTCTTTATATTTCTGATCAAGAAAAAATAAAACCGGTGATTCAACTGTGGGGTAATCAAGCTGAAGCTTTCCGCAAAGCTGCTTTTGCTGTTAAAGATATGGGATATCCAGCAATTGATATCAATATGGGCTGCCCAGACGCTACCGTTATTAAAAATCACGGTGGCAGTGATCTTATTCGCCATCCCGATGATGCTGCATCAGTCATTGCGGCAACTAAAGAAGCTGGCCTACCTGTTAGCGTAAAAACACGTTTAGGTTATAGTGAAACCAGCGAATTTAAAACTTGGATTCCTTTCCTATTACAACAAGATGTTCAAGTTCTAACTGTTCATGTTCGAACCCGCCAGGAAATGAGTAAAGTTCCTGCACATTATGAATTCATTGACGAATTAGTTAAAATGCGTGATGAAATTGCACCAAATACCTTGTTAGCCATTAACGGCGATGTCAGCGACCGCGATGCAGCTAATCAACTGGCTGCCGAACACCCTGGCGTTGATGGCATCATGATTGGCCGCGGCATCTTCAATAATCCATTTGCTTTTGAAGAACATCCTCATCAACATACGCCGGCAGAATTAGTTGATCTATTACGGCTGCAATTAGATTTATTCGATGATTTTGCTACCCGCTATGATTCACCACGCTTCCCATCGCTGAAACGATTCTTCAAAATTTACGTGAAACGTATTCCTCATTCAGCTGATTTGCGCGCCCAATTAATGGAGACGAAATCAACAGATGAAGTACGTAACTTACTCGATCAAAATCAACAAATTATTAATCAGCCAATAATGGACTAAATGACAACATATAAAAAAGACTTGGGATAATCCCAGGTCCTTTTTATTATGCTATTAAAGCTCTTTTGCTACGGCTGTATTAACTGCAGCTTTTTCACTTTCAATTAAATCAACTCGTGCTTCAATGACTTTCTTATCCATTAAAATCTCACGCGTTAAACCAGGCGTGTTAATCTTAGGGCCAAAGAATTGTTGATATTCAACTAACCGAGCTTGTGTCTTAAAGGCTTGACCAACAGCATTAACGTAGGTTGTAAAGCCCATACCGCCACCGACAGTCTTTTCGAGCCAACTCCAATCGCTTTGTAACCAATCCCAAGTTGCTTGTTGACTAGCATCATTATTGAGCAATGCTGGCACCCAAGCACGTAAATCTTGTGGCTTAATGATATCGGCATTTTCTAAAGCAACAATAATTTGACCGATGAATTGCTCATCAGTTGTACTTGTTAATGCTACTTGGATATCTGCCTTAAAGCTAGCATCACTAGATTTAGCGTAAGTTGTCAATAATTGTTCGAATAGTTCAGCGTTACCAAAGTTCTTCACTTCATTTGTTAAAACTAACGCCCGAACTTCCGCTGGTAAGGCAGCTAAATTAGCTTGATTGGCTACAAACAACTCATGAACACCGGCGAGTGCAGCTTTATTCTGAGCATACAAAGCAGCCTTCAATACTTCTGGACGAATTACTAAATCATCAGCTGTATCACTGGCACGATTAGCAAAGCCTAAACGTTCAACCTGTTCAGCGCTTAATTCGCCAAAGAATGTTTGCAAGTTCTTTTCTTCTGTGCTATCGGCACTGACAAATTGTTGTAGATCATTTGCCAAACGATACAAGCCAGAGATGACAATGGCAGATTGGCTATTAGCAAAACGACGTAATAACGGTAATACCTCTGTAAAGGAAATTTGCCGGCCTTCCGCTAATAAACGCATATCTTGGATAATTTGTAATTGCGAAATGGCATCGTAAGAATCCGCTTCATTTAACAAGTCAGCCATCAAAGTATCATCATATTTCACAATGAAGTGTGAGTTGTTACCAACATTTAAGCGGAAAGCTTTACCATTATTTTGACGTAGTGTTTGGTAATCACCTAATTGAATAGTTGCTTCATTCATAATTGTTGGTGTTTCTTCATAGTTGCCTTGTAAAGGAATTTGCCACAAGCGACCTTCATCTTTACCCGCACCGATAAAGAATTGTTTTTGGCTCAAGGTTAATTGACCGTCAACAACAGCAGCAGTCACAACTGGATAACCAGGTTGTTCCAACCATGAATCCATGATTGAGCCAATTTTTTGTCCAGAGGCATCTTCTAATGCTTGCCATAAATCAGCACCAGTTGCATTACCGTAATGGTGTTTAGCAAAATAGTTCTTCAGCCCCTTACGTAAAGCATCATCGCCAATTAATGAACGCACCATAACTAACATCCGTGAACCCTTTGCATAAACAATCGCGCTATCAAAAATAGCGGCAATTTCTGCTGGATTTTCTACATGAACGTGGACAGATTGAACACCGTCAGTCGCATCACGTTGCAATGCCCGTGGCACTTCAAGTGTTTGGAAAGTTTCCCAAGCATGCCAAGTCGGTTCTAATGCATCAACGGCCACATATTCCATCATATTGGCAAAACTTTCATTTAACCAAAGGTCATCCCACCACTTCATCGTAACTAAATCACCAAACCATTGGTGCGCAAGTTCATGGGTAACAGTAGTGGCCACATGTTGCTTAGTTGACATTGAAGCATTATCAGGATCAAACAGTAAATAAGATTCACGATAAGTTACTAAGCCCCAGTTTTCCATTGCACCAGCAGAAAAGTCTGGTAGTGCTAGTTGCCATGAATGTGGCAGCGGATATGGCGTTTGGTAGAAGTTTTCAAAGAATTCAATTGCCCGTTTAGCAATATCTAGTGGGAAATCTAATTCGTTCATGGCGTGTGCCTTAGTGGTGAAAACGCCGATCTTAACGCCACTCTTAGTTTCAGTTTGCTTGCTTTGTAAGTCACCAAAGGCAAAGGCAATTAAGTAAGTTGACATGCGCATAGTTGTATCAAAATAATGATAGCCATCTTCAAAACGATTTTCTGGCATATTAGCTAAAATCGTTTCGCCAGGTTTTTCATCATATTTAATTGCCAAGTCAAAAGTTGCTTTAGCTTCTGGTTCGTCAATACATGGAAAAGCTTGGCGGGCAGCAGCAGCTTCAAATTGCGTACCAATAATTTCTTGTTTTTCACCGTTAAGTTCGTAATAAGATGGATAGATGCCCATCATGGTATCTGTTAACGGTGCTGAATAAGTGATCGCCATTGTAACGTCACCGCTTTGTGGTAAATCAATCCAAATCGCATCGGCATCATCATTAAGCTCAAAAGGCACCTCTTGATCGGCAACCTTAACAGCTTCAATTGTCATAAATTTTTGATGAACTGCAACTTTTGCTTGAGTTGCATTACCAGTAATTGTTGATGTTCCCGTAATTAATTTCTTAGTACGGTTAATATTAATTTTTAAATCATAGTGCTCAGGTTTAAATAGTTCGTAAAAATGAGTCGTTTCTGCCATGATTGTCCTCCTTGAGATTATCGTTCTCTATTATTATAGAGCTTTCATTAGATTTTTATTAGTATATGTGATCAAATTATTAAAAATTCATCTAGATCCGTTCTGTTCATCAGAATAATAGAAAGAGCTCGAAGCATTATTGCACCTCGAACTCTACTCTAATCAAAAATAGATTAACTTAATTTAGCAATCGCTGCATTGACTTCATCTTTTTCGCTTTCAACCAAGTTAACACGCGTCTCGATCACTTTCGTATCCATGGTAATTTCACGCGTTAAACCTGGTGTCTCAAGTTTAGGTTCAAAGAATGCTTTAAACTCAGCTAATCGTTGTGGCGTATGGAAAATTCCTGCGATTACTGTGATATAAGTCGTGAATTCCATATCACCACCAACAGTTTCCTCAAGCCAACCCCATTGATCACGAATCCAGTCCCAGGCTGCTTGTTGGCCATCTTTGTTAGCTAAAACATAACGGAACCAGCCACGTAAATCTTGTGGCTTAATCATATCAGCATCTTCAAATTTTTCAATTAAGTCAGCAATTTGAGTTGAATCACTTGTACTGGTAATAGCTGCGCTTAAACCAGCTTTATAACTACTGTCCGTTGCTGTTCGATAAGCCGTTAATAGTTGCGTAAACAACTCAGCATTGTCAAAATGTTGTACTTCATTGCGCAAAATATATGGCCGAACATCAGCTGGCAAAGTCTCTAAACTTTTTTGATGATCCACAAACAATTGATGAGCAGCAGCAATTGAATCAGGATTTTCAGCATAAAGTGTTGCCGCTAAAATATATGGTCGCGTTAGCTGGTCATCATTGGATTCACCAGTTTTTGGTAACCACCCTAAACGGTCAACTTGGTTAACACTTAACTTATTAAAGAATGCTTTCAGCGCTTTTTCTTCAGTGGAATCCGGTTCAACAAACTTCTTCAGATCATTAGCCAATCGATATAACGCCGCATTAACAATATTCGATTGATTATCTGCAAAACGTAACAACAATGGCACGACGCTAGCATAGCTAACTTGACGGCCTTCCGCTAATAAACGTTGATCTTGTAAAATTTGTAATTGATCAATAGCTGTTAATTCATCAGCGTGTTGTAAAATATCTTGCATTAGATCAGCATCATATTTCACGATAAAGTGTGAGTCATTACCAATATTAACACGGAATGGCATGCCATTTTCTTGACGCAATTGATGGTAGTCACCTAATACAATCGTTTTATCTGAGAAAATTTGTGGGGCCATTGCATAATTGCTGTTCAACGGAACCTGCCATTTGCGACCAATATCCTGACCCTCGCCAATAAAGAATTGATCCTGAGATAAGGTTAATTGTCCATCAACCACAGCAACAGTGACAACTGGATACCCAGGTTGCTCCAACCATGAGTTCATAATTGCCCCTACATCAAGATGCGCAGCTTCGCCTAAAGCAGACCATAAATCAGCCCCAGTGGCATTGCCATATTGATGCGCCATAAAGTAATTTTTCAAGCCTTGGCGCAAAGCATCGTCGCCAATTAAAGCACGAACCATAACTAACAGACGCGCACCTTTAGCATAAACAATCGCGCCATCAAAAAGTGAATCAATTTCTGCAGGATCTTCAACTTGAACATGGACAGATTGAACACCATCTGTTGCGTCTCGTTGCAATGCTGCCGCTGCTTCAGAAGTTTGGAAAACTTCCCAAATATGCCAGTCAGGTTCTAGAGCATCAATGGCCACATATTCCATCATATTGGCAAAACTTTCGTTCAACCATAGATCATCCCACCACTTCATCGTAACTAAATCGCCGAACCATTGGTGAGCTAATTCATGAGCAATGACAGTGGCGACAACTTGCTTAGTATCTAATGACGTATTATCAGGATCAATCAATAAATAAGCCTCACGATAAGTTACTAAGCCCCAGTTTTCCATCGCTCCAGCAGAAAAATCAGGGAGCGCTAATTGCCAAGAATGTGGCAACGGATATGGCGTTTGATAGAAATCTTCATAGAATTCAATAGAACGTTTCGCAATGTCCAGAGCAAAATCTAATTCGTTAGCCTTATGAGCTTTAGTTGCAAAAACACCAATTTTGACACCGCTCTTTGTTGTTGTCTCTTTGGCCTGCATGTCACCAAAAGCAAAGGCAATCAAATAGGTCGACATTCGCACAGTTGTATCAAAATAATGAACGCCGTTTTCTATCTTGATCTCAGGCATATTGCCTAAAACAGTTTCACCTTCATGTTCATCAAACTTAATGGCCACATCAAAAGTCGCTTTTGCTTCCGGTTCATCCACACATGGAAAAGCCTGACGAGCAGCATTAGTTTCAAATTGCGTTCCAATTAACTGCTTTTTAACACCATCTAATTCATAATATGATGGATAAATTCCCATCATCGTATCCGTTAATGGCGCCGTATAGTCAATGGCCACAGTTACCTCACCAGTCGTTGGTAAAGTAATTTTAATGGCATCCTGATCATTATTTACTGTAAAAGGCACATCCTGATTAGCAACTTTTACTGAATTGATCGTCAAATATTTTTGATGAATAGAAATTTCAGTTGTCTTGGCTTCACCAGTAATAGTGCTTAGACCACTAATTAATTTCGTCTCGCGATTAATATCGATGTAAAGATTATAATGCGATGGTTGGAAAGTTTCATAAAAATGCGTAAATTCAGCCATACTTTTACCCCTACTTTTATTAGAATAAAATTATTATACAACTTTATTCTAAACGTTGCTATTAAAGGTAATAAGATTTTAATCAAAAGATTTTTATGTTAGTTTAAGTAGTTATTTATGAGAATATGTGTAAGGCACATGAGCGGCTTGCGGAACCTGATCCCACTGCACTGGATAACCGGCACCATGAGTACAAAAAACAGAGCCCGGCACATTATCTAAATCTGTTACTGGATCATATTGCGTCTTCTCGATTACTTCATCAGCATTGTGGCACGGCCGATAGCCCTCTACAAAGCATTCCAGTTGTCCCAGTCCGTGAGTATAAGCTTGAACGTCTTGCGCATATGCCTGCATTTGTTCAACTGGAGCTGTTCCAGTTAACGTCGTCATTGTTGATGCTTGTTTAGTCCGCGTTTCGCTGGTCGATAAATCTAACTCACCATGCATGCGTTGAATATCGTTCATAGCACGACCGACTTGACTTTGATCAATTGTTAAGCGGAAACGATACCACGGTTCTAGCAATTGACATTGGTTTGTCGCTTTTAGCATCATTAATCCTTGACGCACTGCTCGCCAAGTTGCCTCACGAAAATCACCGCCAACCGTATGAACATTGCTAGCACGACCGGAAATAAGTGTTATTTTCATATCTGTGATTGGTGCACCAATCAATACACCTAGATGTTCCTTAGCTTGTAAACTTGTTAAAATTTGATGTTGCCAATTTTTGCTTAGCATTTCTAGCGAACATTCTGTTGCGAACTGTAAGCCACTATTAGCTGGTGCTGGCGTCATTAATAAATGAACCTCCGAATAATGGCGCAATGGTTCAAAGTGACCCACACCCTCAACTTGAGCCGTAATTGTTTCTTTATAGAGTACATGACCCTTTCCAAAACTAACATTAAGTTGATAACGATCTAATAATAGCTGTCGCAAAATTTCCAGTTGAACTTCGCCCATAATTTGCACATGAACTTCTTGTAAATTCTTCGACCAAGTTACATGTAATTGCGGATCTTCGTCTTCTAATTGTTGCAGTGCTTCAAGGCAAGCCTGAATATCTTCTTCCTGTGGTTCTAAGGCATAATTCAACACTGGCTGAATCACAGGATGACTATTATCGACCAGCGCGCCTAGACCTTGGCCAGGATAAGTTGCAGTAAGCCCAGTAACTGCCGCAACTTCACCAGCACGAATTTCTGGAACTGAAGTAAATTTAACACCATTATAAATACGAATCTCATTAACCTTTTGTTCATCCAGTAGTACAGTCTTATTTCGCAATGTGCCACCCATAACTCGTACCCAAGTTAAGCGTTCACCTTTATCAGTATGCGAGATTTTAAAAACTCGCGCTGCAAAATCGGCATTCGCCGCTTTGACTTTACTCCAATGCTCAAGACCTGCCAGTAGATTGCTAACGCCAGTTAACTTTAAAGCAGCTCCGAAATAAACTGGAAATAATTGACGTTGGGCAATTAATTGTTGAATCTTTTCGTCAGATATTTTTCCAGTGTTTATTAATTCATCTAGTGCACTTTCGTCACACAATGCTATTTCTTCATATGTTTCAGCCGTTAATTCAACCGTTGTAACGCCGTTTTGTGAATCGAGATCTAAAGCTATACAATTGGTTGATAGCTCATTTTGCAGTTCAGTTAAAACTTGCTGTCGATCAGCGCCAAGCGCATCCAGCTTATTCACAAAAATAAATGTCGGCACTTGATAATGCGACAACAGTTCCCACAACGTTCGTGTATAACCCTGGATACCGTCTGTTGCTGAAATCACTAAAATTGCATAATCCAGAACACTTAGAACCTGTTCAGTTTGTGCTGCAAAATCGACATGTCCTGGCGTATCTAGCAATGTTAACTTCAAGTCGTTAAACTGCATACTGGCTTGATGCGAAAAAATGGTAATGCCTCGCTTTTTTTCCAAGTCATCTGGGTCTAAAAAAGCATCCCCGTTATCAACACGTCCCAACTTGCGTAAAGCACCTGATTGATAGAGCATTGCTTCTGATAGTGTGGTTTTACCAGCATCAACATGGGCGACGATTCCCGCAACAATTTCTTTCATGGTTGTAATTCCTTTCTTATTACATCTATTAATTATCCCACATTACTCAGGAATACTAATCAGAACTTTCTTGAAGATTTATTATTTAGCTGTAATTTATAATCTTCAACTAAAAAACAGCCTAACAAGAGAACTGTTTCCTCTTATCAGACTGTTATATTTATCATTATGATTTAAAACTATTATTTTAGTATCTAAGCATCAATTTCAGGTGCTTTACCTAAATGGGCTTGAATCATCCAGATTCGTTTTTCAGTCGCCGTCTTGAACCCAATAAAGATATCTTGAGTGGCGTCATCACCCTCTTCACCTGAAACCTCGATTCCTTTTTGATAAAGGTCAGCCAAATAGCGATAATCTTTAACTAGGATAGCTAGACGCTCTTGCATACTATGATCCCAGTTTCCAGGTTCATCGGTAATTTCTGTATGATCGGCCATCTCTTGCAAGGTGGAGTAAGGCGCGCCATCTAAAGTAATTAAGCGTTCTGAAATAACATCGAGCTGATCATTAACGTCATCCATAAAGTCATCCATCATTGGATGTAGTGTTAAGAAACCTTCACCTCGCATATACCAGTGCGTTTGGTGAATAACCATTGACATTTGACTCAAATCAGCTACAAGCTGATTTAAAACCTCTTTTGTTTTCGCGTACTTCATTTTGCGACCTCCTAATAATTGATCTTACATATTTCATCATAAAGGAAGGATGTCACAAAGTACAATGAAACGCTTAAAACTTTTGCGCTAATAAACCCGTAAAGAAATCCACTAATGCTGCATTATTTTGCGTACTAATAAAATTAAGAATCTTAAGTGGTTCACTTTCATTTGCTTTAACAAAATTATAAATCTGACGCTTTAATTCATAAGGAATCTTCATCATTTGCAGTGCTGCAGTCGTTTGATCTACCAAATCGGGTGCTGGCGTTAGTTGTGTCGTCGTAATATTTAGCTTAGTTTGATTAATTATTTTTAGATCAGCAATAGCCAATACGGCTAAATTAATTTCACGTTGGTGGGGAATAATCTGTTCCGGATCATCAATTTGAATAGTTAGTTCACCATTTGCAGTCAATGTAAAAATTGTTTTTGCAATTGCAGTGCCAACATGTTCATACATCACATATTCATTATCTGCTTGACCAAAAATTTGAACGGATAGCTGCTCAGGTAAAACTTCTAAATTATCCATTGCAGTTGGCGTTAGTGGTAAAATACCGCCTTGTTTAACCAACACTGGATATTGTGCTAATGAACGATATAAGTTAACTTCTTGTTCACCTTGATAAACTTGATGCGTGAAGAAATCATACCAAGTACCCTCAGGCAGCCAAGTTCTAGCCTTAGCTTGCTGTAACTGTTGATGAAGTGGTTCGACCATTGCAGAGACTAATAATTGGCTACCAAAGAAATACTCATCGCGATAATAATAATAAGTGTCCATCTCTGGATATAAATAATAGATCGGTTGGACTAACGGCGTTCCTTCAAGATGGGTCTTAATATTCTCGCTGTCCAAATACGGAATTAATTGGTGGCGCAATCTCAAGAAGTGATCCATTACTTGGCGATTTTCAATCGGGTAATTCCAAGGTTCTTTACCAGAAAAAGGATTGTCCGAACTATGCAGTCGGTTAATCGGACTAAAAACACCATATTGTAGCCACCGCGTCTGCAATTCTGGATCATAACTACCAATCATATGACCACCAATATCATGGCTCCACCAAGTGTAACCAATATTGCTTGCCGTGGCAGTAAAATATGGTTGGAACTTTAATGATTCCCAACTAATCCAAGTATCGCCAGAAAAACCAATTGGATAGCGTTGGCTACCCGGTCCAGCATAACGAGATAAAATTAAGCCCTCACCAGGATGACGGGTTTCATTATCTAAGTAATGATAATGATTTAATGCTTTTAAGACGTCGTAACCTTCAGTATCAAAATAGCGATCTTGCTGCCAATCTAGCCACCAGAAATCAACACCTTCAGTTTCTAAAGGATGATGAATATCTTCGAAATAACTTTGACGAAATGAGACATTTTTAATGTCAAAAACAGCAGGCTCTTTTGTATCAGCATCTAAACCTAAATGTTGAGCAACGTCAGGATAACCTTGTTCAAACGAACGAATACCTGCCGCTGGATGAACGTTTAACGTAACTTTCAGACCACGTTGATGCAACCAGTTAAGCAATTCCTGATGATCAGGAAACTTGTCCTGATTCCATGTATATCCAGTCCAGCCACTGCCTTGATCTTCAGGAACCTCTGTCTTATGCCAATCCATATCTAAAACGGCCACTGAAAAAGGAATCTTTTCTGCTTCAAAACGGTTAAAGAGTGCCTGATAACTCTCTTGCGTATAAGAATAGAAGCGACTCCACCAATTTCCTAATGCATAACGCGGCAAGATTGGCGGTACACCTGACAATTTGAAATAATCACGAATTTCGGCCTGATAACGCCGACCGTAAGCAAAATAATATAAATCAGTTTGGTCATGATTTTGCGGACCTAATTCTTGGTTGGACAAAATAACATTATTATCCGAATCATCAATTAAAGCATATCCATGACGGGAAATAACACCATTTTCTAGGGGAATTTCTCCATCAGCTTCGTCCAAAGTTCGCGCGGTTCCAAATAAATTACCGCCAACTGGTTCTCGGCCGTATAACCACCGACTGAAATGTGTCTCATACTTATACTTGGCATCAATCCACAATGTTTTTGCTGAAAAAGCTCCGCCTTCATAATACAAATGAAAACCGGCCGTTTCGATTTCTAATTCATGATTTTGTCGTCCATGAAAAATCTGAACCGTTGTTGGTGTAGCGAAGTCACGGTTCTGAGCAAAATAAGTTGGCCGAGTTTCAAATTGATTATCATCTGACCACTCAATTCTTAGTAAATAATCAGTAATAATCGTAAAGCGGTAGTGCTCACTCTCGATGATTTTTGCAGTCATTTTGATACTCCTATTTTTAATAAGCTTTGATATTGCTAAAACGCAACAGTCAAATTGTACCAGCCTGTAATATTTCGTCAAGCGCTTACAGTAAAGAAATTTATAATTTGAACTGTTATAAGAACTAATACATACAAAAAAGATCAGATAAAATTTATCTGATCTTTTTACTAATATTATTTAATTTTGCCTAATTCAACAACGTCTCGTGCAATCATCAGCTCTTCATCTGTCGGAACAACCAAAACTTTGACTTTAGATTGCGGTGTGCTAACCAATTGCTCTGTTCCACGAGCTGACTTATTAAGATTCTCATCTAGTTCGACACCAAGATAGCCCAAAGATTGGCAAACGCGACTGCGAATTGGTGCTTCATTCTCACCAATACCAGCTGTGAAAACTAAAGTATCTAATCCGTTCAACTGAGCAGTATAGGCACCGATGTATTGAACAATTCGATCAATAAAAATGTCCACAGCAATTTTAGCCCGTTCGTCAGTTGTCTCTTTAGCCAACAAATCACGCATGTCTGAAGAAATACCCGATAATCCTAGTAAGCCAGATTTTGTATTTAAAATATCGGTCATTTGTTCAACTGATAAATCTAATTTTTCCTCTAAGAAAGCCACTAACGAGGCATCAATATCACCTGAACGAGTTCCCATTGTTACACCTGCTAGCGGGGTAAAACCCATACTCGTGTTGTAAGATTGACCATCTTTAATAGCGTCTAGCGAAACGCCGTTACCCAAGTGAGCGACGATCATCTTTAAGTCAGCCAATGGCTGGTCAACTAATTCTGCTGCTCGTTGAGAAACATATCGATAACTAGTCCCATGGGCGCCGTATTTACGAGCGCCAAATTGTTTGTAGTAATCATATGGAATACTGTATAGATAGTTAACGGCAGGTAACGTTTGGTGGAAAGAGGTGTCAAAAACGGCTACTTCTGGAACGCCAGGTAAGGCGGCCATGAAAGCACGAATACCCTCAGCTTCAGCTGGATTATGCAACGGTGCATATTCGGCTAAAGATTCGATTTGAGTTAATACCTTTTCATCGATTAACGTTGACTGATGAAAAATCTCACCACCAGCAACAACTCGATGACCCACACCAGCAATTTCTGAAAAATCGTTAATGATCTTACTTTCAGTTAACATTTTAAGTAGCATTTCAACAGCATCATGATGTGTTGGCACCGGTGATTCGCGTTCAGTTTTTTCGCCATTGGCAACGACTTTAATTTTGCCAAGTTTTTGTCCAATTCGTTCAGCAGAACCTTTGGCAATAACTTTTTCAGTTGGCATTTCAATTAGACGCCATTTTAATGATGAACTTCCGGCGTTAATAGCAAGTATTTTCGACATAATAGCAACTCCTTGATCAACGCTAACTTATAATTAAAAAGTTATTGTTTGATTGTCTATATTTCTTATAACAATTATCATAATACTGAAGATCTTATTAAAAAGCAATTAAGGTGCAGCCTATGATACCGCTATTTTTCTAGGCAACCGGATACATTTCGCGGAAATAAAAACTCTCAATAATTTGTTAAAAATTGCTAAATTCATGATACGATAGAAATTGATCTTTCATTAAAAACAATTGGAGTATATTGCCTCATGAAAAAAACAATTCCGGCATATGAACAACCACTGTTTGGCGCATTACTAACCATGACGGCTGGTGGTATGGATGCTTACTCATACTTGCTGCATGGAAAGGTCTTTGCTGGTATGCAAACAGGTAATTTAATTCTGCTAGGAATTCGCTTGGGTGAACGACAATTCAACTTATGTTGGCGTTATGCAATTTCATTACTGGCCTTTTTTGCCGGTACACTGCTAGTTCGTATCTTTCAGCGGAATCATCTTTTTAAGACCCACGGAACAAAAGGTCGCCAAGTTATTCTGCTATACCAAGCCTTGCTATTAATTTTAGTGGCTCTTTTAGGAACTCATATTTCAAATTTTACTGCAACTATTATTTTATCAATTGCTGCTGCCGCAGAATTACAAGCATTTCATCAACTAGATGGCGTTCCCTTTACACCGTTAATGATGACTGGTAATTTGCGTACTTTAGCAGAAACCTCATGGGATGCGCTAGCTTATCGTGAAGTAGCTGCCAAGCATCGCCTGATTACAACCTTACTCATCTTTATTTCATTTACCATTGGTGCTGTAATTGTTGCCGTTGTGATTCCTTATTTGGGAACTAGCTCAATCTTAATTCCGGTTGCCATTTTGCTCTTAGCCTGGTTACGTCTCGCACACGTTTAAAATTTTTAATCCGTTATAACGACGTTTATGGCAATTTTCTCGATCCTTACAATTAAAATAAGCCACCAAACTCGAACGTGTAATTCGAATTTGGTGGCTTATTTTAATTGTACTTTGTTATATTATAAAAACTCCGTCAACGTTTTAGCATCATAACGATCAGTCTTTAAAATCTTTTCATCTGTTGCTGGTTTACCAATTGAAATTGCCATAATTGGCACAAACCGCTGCTCATCTAAACCAAGCGTAGGAATAATCGTTTTGAAATCGTAGCCTGACCAAGCATTAGCTTCATAGCCATGAGCACGAACAGCTAATAGTAACTGCATGGCTACCATTGAGCTGTCAATAGTAGCATCAAGTTTCAAAAAGTCTGGTGTTGCATTTTCATACATTGGCAAGAAGGTATTAAAAATTGAATCAAGTTTAGCTTTATCAATTTTACATGCCTCATAAACTTTCGTCCAAACGTCGCGATAAACTTTATGTGATTGTGTATCACCGGTCACAAAAATAATAGCCGAGCTTGTATCAATTTGTGGATAATTGAATTTCAGTGCTGCTTTTTTTAATTGTGCCTTAGCTTCAGGTGTATCAATTACAACAAAATGCCACGACTGTAAATTACAAGCTGAAGGTGCCGTGGTTGCCTGAGCAATTATTTCTTGTAGCTCATCCCGAGAAATTTTAACGCTAGGATCAAATTTACGAACAGAGTGACGATTCAACATCACATCAGCAAAATCATTATTAACTAATTGTGTCATTAATTAATGCCTCCAAGCAGATTAAATTTATTTTAACAGGGTCTCACTTATTATTAACATTTTATTTTGACCCGTACACCCTAATTGTAACTTATTTTACAAAATAGTGTTACCCCAATTAAATGCCTTAACGAAATTTAGTTAATCTTTCGGAAAAATATATTTTCGGATAAATGTTGACATTATTAATAAACAATATATAATAATTTGAATTGAGGTGAGTAAATGAATCCAACAGATTTTACTATTGATGAACTAATTCAAGGCTACCGTCAAATCCGCAAGATTTACAGTTGCAATTATTGTTCTGCAACTTTTTTTAAGCAGGAGCAAATTAATAACCATCTAGTTGAGCAACATAATGGTGCCTTGTCAGCATTGTTATCCGTACCAGAAAAATATAATACCCTTACTCAAAATCAACAACAGTTACTGACTGTTTTCAAGCAACCGATTAAAGATAGTGATATCGCCAAACAATTACAAGTTAGTCCTTCAACAATTCGTCACCAAAAATTTACGTTTAGAGAAAAAGCCAAGCAAGCCCAATTATATCTTGCTCAATATCAGGCCGTTTTTGGCTCGGATCAAGATACCGAATTATTACCAGTTCCACCGACAATAGCTACAACTGATGACCGTTTTAAAATAACTAACCAAGAATATCAAAAATTAACCCAACGTTATTTTGATTATCATGATCACCAACTACATCTGATCCGCTTACCCAAGGGTCAAAAGAGAATTGTTACGCTACTTTATCGCATTAGTGATGAATTTGACTTTAACATTAATTACACTCAACCCGAAATCGACCAACGCCTTAAAGCAATTTATCCAGACTATGACATTATCAAACGCTACTTGGTTGACTATGGCTTTCTTGCTCGCACCACCGACAACCGCCGCTACTGGCGAACTTTTTAATATGGAGAAAAAAATGAAAAAAGAAGATCGAAAAGCAATTATTCAATCCTACAAATTACAATCAACCTATTATGGCGTTATTCAATTAACCAATCAAATCAATCACAAAATCTATATCGAGGCTGTTCCCAATACTAAAAATCGCTGGGACTATTACAAAATGAATTTAAACAATCATGCTTACCGGGACTCCGATTTACAGCATGATTGGGATCAATATGGCGAAACTGCTTTTAATTTAGAAGTTTTATGGGAAGAAAAAACAGACGATGTGGAAAATCTTCGGCTAGAATTAAAAAATTTAAAGAAAGAATGGTTAACAAAATTACAGCCCTTTGGAGAACGCGGTTATAATAAACCATTACGAGAAAATAACTAATGACATTAGAATTTACCCCACTTGATTTACAAACTTGGCCTAGACGTGACTATTTTTATTACTTTACTAAAATGATGCCGACTGGCTTTACCATTAACATGGACGTGGATATCACGGCTACTTATTTGGCCGCTAAGCAACATCACTATCATTTTTTTGCAGTTTACTTATATTTGATTACTCATTTAATTAGTGAACAGCCTGAATTCATGGTTGCTCAACGCGATGGACAGTTAGGTCATTACACCAACCTAACACCGTCCTATTCAATTTTTCATGAAGATGACCAGACTATTTCTGGTATGTGGACTACTTACGATTCTAATCTATCAAACTTTCACGAAAATTATTTAATCGATCTTAAGCAATACCAAGCTCAACATGGTGCTGTGATTAAGGCTGACCAACCTGAAAATTCCTATATGATTAATATGAATCCCTGGCTACACTTTAATAGTTATACGCCCTTAACTTTTAATGGCCTCCCTAATTATTTACCGGTTATTGAAGCTGGCAAATATGTCGTTCAAGCAGGAAAAAGAATCATGCCGCTATCCTTTACTATTCATCACGCCGTCGCTGATGCGTATCATGTTAGTCATTTCTTTCAACGCCTTCAATCTTCATTGGATCATCCTGAAGATTGGTTGCTTTAAACAGTGATCAATTAACGATAAAAAAGCCTAAGATACAACTTATTTTGTTGTACCTTAGGCTTTTTATAGTTGTTGAGGAAACCATTGTGCTGGTCGCTGGTTAAAACGCTCGTTATAATGATCATTTTTAGTTAGTGATAACTTTTCGAAAAACTCATTTTCTTGGTAAATTCCCGGAATTGTCTTTAAACCACCTGGCTGCAATTCATAACCCATTAAAAAATCTGGCATTGTTCCATCTGGAAGTGTAATTCCAAAATTAACTGTCGGTTGAAAACCATGTTGTCGATAATAATTAGGCACGCCGGTAATCACTACACCTTGATAATCGGCCTGTTTAGCTAGTGCCAACGTTGTTTTTACTAATTGTGTCCCAATCCCAGTCCCTTGCCACTTTGGCGCAATACCTAAAGGTCCAAAAGTCAAAATCGGTACTTTTTGATTTTTAGTTTGGATCTCAGCCTTAGAATAAAAAATCCCGCCACCAACTTCACCGTTCACAATAGCGATGCGGCTAAGTTCTGGCAAATAGATAGCGCTCTTTCTTAATTATTGCAATAAATAAGCTTCGATACTACCTGGTTGAAATTTATTCCAAAAAGCTTGATTAATCATCGTTTCAACATCATTAAAATTCATTTCCAGCTCCGGACGAATCTCTAGTGTCTTGATTGGTTCTGGTTTTGGTCGTACCCAGGTTAATGTTCCGGAATCTTGACTAAATCCATTTTTCAAAAACAACCTCAACCAAGTTGTTGCTGCAATGGTAATAAATTGACGATTTTCTAGTTGCGCTTGCTCTTTTGCTAATTCAATGAATGCTTGAGCATCACTTTCAACATCGGCTTGAAATGTCACAATTTTTAAACCATTTTTAATTTCGTCAGGTAGCGTTTCAATAACTGCTACTAAGCGCTGTTGTTCAAAAATACCCCATCCCGCAGAATTAGAACTTTTTCGAGAATGAGGCCAATTGGCGGGTGATAAGTGCTGAATCAATTTTTCTGACATTTTAATCTCCTGAATCATCAAACTTTTTTAAGACTAACAATAGCCACATTATAACAAGAATTTTAGTACTTGCCAGGACTGACTCGCTATTCTGGAATAACCATTGACATGATTTCTTTTAATGCGCAGACTAGATAGAGAACATTTAATAAACAGAAAGGAGGTAAAACTTGATGATTTGGCTCTTAATTATTTTCCCAGCATTAATTGCCGGGTTAGTTCAAGGACTAACCGGATTTGGTGCTGTCATTATTATGATGATCTTCTTCCCTTCAATTCTCCCCATGGACAAAGCAGCCGGAATTGGTGGCATTATTATGTTAAGCAGTGTTTTAGCCCTTACAATTCGTTATCGTCATGAATTTAAATGGAAGCGCGTTTTAATTCCTTTTATCATTTATGCATCAGTTGCAACTTGGTCAGTACATTTAAGCAGTGTACTAGATACGCATGTTTTGCGACTTATGTTAGGCGGACTATTAGTTTCACTTAGTCTTTATTTTATTCTTTCTAAAAGCGCCGGTAGCGCTAAATATCCTTGGTATATTGCAGGGTGCTTTATGGTTATTTCTGGATTTTTCAATGGCTTGTTTGGTATTGGTGGGCCATTAATGGCGTTATACTTCTTATCATTATCAAGTTCAATGCCGGATTATATTGGCAATATTCAGGGATTCTTCTTAATTGATGCTTTTTATATCACTGGCGTTCGTATTGCCGGAGGGATTTTAACGACACCCGACATCCCTTATATTATTGTGGGAATGATTGCGGCAACTGTTGGTACTATTATTGCTACGAGATTATCTACTCGCTGGGATCTAACAACACTTAAACCTTTTATTTACGGATTTATTGGTTTGAGCGGCCTTTATTATTTATTTTTCTAAATAGTAACTAAAATAAATTACCCAATATAAAAATTATCTTAGCGATTACCTACGTTATTTTTAGATGGTTTGATAGTTTAAACAACAAATCTCTTTAGCAAATTATTTTTACTTAGTTTCAGTTTCTGACTTAGCCGTAATTACAATCGTATCATCTTCAACATCTGCTTGTAATTCTTTAACGTCTAAATGATCGAGATAGAAGTCTGTCACCTTATCACGAATTTGTTGTTCAATTACTCGCCGTAATGGCCGAGCTCCCATGGCTTCATCGTAACCTTTTTCGACTAACCAATCTTTGGCAGCTTCACTAACTGTTAACGTAATATCTTTCTTAGCTAAAGTTTTATTAACATCGCTAATCATTAAATCAACAATCTGGTGTAAATCTTCCTTGTTCAAATGACTGAATTCAACAATACCATTGAATCTGTTCAAGAATTCTGGACGGAAAAATGGTGCCAAACGAGTCATCAAATCTTCATCTTTTTCCTTATCAGCAGTTAAACTCTCATTGCCGAACCCTGCATTAGAAGTAGCAATGATAATGGTATTCTTGAAGTCTACAACGTTACCTTGACCATCAGTCAAACGACCATCGTCCATAACTTGCAATAACAATGTTAAGACTTGTGGATTAGCTTTTTCAATTTCGTCTAACAGAACGATTGAGTACGGATTACGCCGAACTTTTTCGGTTAAGGTATTAGCATTATCATCATAACCAACATAACCCGCTGTTGTCCCAATCAACTTAGAAACCGCAGTTTGGTCAGAATACTCGCTCATATCCAAACGGATAATCGCATCTTTACTACCAAACATATCTAATGCTAATTGCTTAGCCAATTCTGTTTTACCAACACCAGTTGGTCCAACGAAGAGGAAACTACCAATTGGCCGGTTGCCTTCGTCAAATCCAGCTCGATTACGACGAATTGCTTTAGCAACCATATCGACGGCTTCATCTTGGCCAATAACTTTACCCTTCAAACGTTCGTTAATACTCTTTAAACGTTCGATATCACTTGCACCCATTTTAGAAACTGGAATTCCAGTTAATCTTTCAACTGCTGCAGCAACGTCATTAGGTTTAGCAACAACCTCTTCTGTGCTATCTTCATCGGCTAATTTCTTTTGAATTTTTTCAATTTCTTCTTTAGCATTGGCAGCTGCTTCAAAATCTTCATCATCTGCAGCTTTTTGCTTCTTAGCTTCTTGTTCTTGCAATTGTTTTTCTAATTGAACTTTATCTGTAACTGGATGCTTAGCTGCCAAATGAGCAGCTGTCATATCCAACAAGTCAATTGCCTTATCAGGTAATGAACGTTGTGGAATATATTGAATTGAATAATCAACGCAAGCCTTTAAAACATCATCTGGTAATTCGACATGATGATGTTTTTCATACAAACTCCGAATTCCTTTTAAGATTGCTAACGTATCTTCAGGACTTGGCGCATTAACTGTCACATCATTGAAACGACGAGCTAAAGCTGCATTCTTCATAATCGTGTTACGATATTCATCCTGCGTCGTTGCACCAATAACCGTTAACTCACCACGGCTTAATGCTGGTTTAATAATATCGGCCAAACCTTTGCTGCCTTCACCATCACCAGCAGAGCCTGCACCTAAAATTTGATGAATTTCGTCAAAGAATAAGATAATATTGCCTTGTTCTTTAACTTCTTTAATAAGATTTTGGATATTTTCTTCAAATGAGCCTCGATATTGAGTACCTGCTTCAAGACCGGAAATATCAATTGAAATAATTTCCTTGTCTTTAATAGCAGCAGGTACATCACCACTCACAATCGCTTGTGCTAAGCCTTCAACAACAGCCGTTTTACCTACACCAGCATCACCGACTAGAATCGGATTATTCTTAGTACGACGACTTAAAATCTCAGCTGTTTCTTGAATTTCTTTATTCCGACCAATAACGGGATCTAATTGACCTTCGCGAGCTTCTTCGGTTAGATTACGACCGAGTTTATCGAGAATTCCATCTTTCTTTTGTTTATGTTGTTGTGTTGTTGTAATAGGAACTTGATTTTGTTTGCTTGCTGGTAATTGACCAGTAGCACGATATTGTGCAAATTCTTCCGGTGTCATTTCACGACCATTAACTAAATAATGAGACTCCGAATTAAGACCATTTAGTCTTCCCATCAGTTGATTAAAAATATCATCCATATCGCGATCGAATGGATCATTTGAATTTGAATAAAATGAATTAGCCATAAGAATACCCCCCGTATACTTAATAACGCCTTAAATTTTAGTCAAGAGATCAATCCATGTAATGGGTTTCCAGTTCTTTCAGCACTTCCCACATTGCTTGATGCTGTGCTTGTGCTAAGGCATCCAAATCACGAATATTAATTGGTGTCGCACTACTTTGCGATTTATTAAATGATTTGTGTAATGTGGTATAGCCATAACCGCTGCGCTTTGCAACTTCATAAATTGTCAACCCATTCACTTTTAAATAGGCTTTGACATCTATTTTCATCACATGCAACCTCCTACAAAAAATAGTATAACACATTTGTGAACGTTTTACATATGTGAAGCACTCGAAAATGATTATTTTTTTAATGCCCACTTAAAAAGACTATTGCTGATACTTTTGTAACTCTTGGTGGCGATACTTCGACATCGCCGTTAAGAAGATAACACCAACGATAATATTTAAGATTCCCGTTCCTAAAAAGATCCATTTTATATTAATAGCATCTGCTAACGGACCAAAAAAGAGTGTCCCAATTGGCGTGGTTGCACCAACAAAAATCCCAAATACGGAAAATACTCGTCCCATATAATTATTTTCAACATTTTCCTGGATCAGTGTAGTATCCGCAGTTGGTAACAATGGAAAGGCCAATCCACCTAAGGCCATAATCACACAATACCACCAAATTGTTGGTGCAAAGCCAATTAAACCAAAGACAATACCGCAAATAATCATCACAAAAGCAATCGCACCAATTTTATCCTTAATAACTTTCTTCAAAGCTACTAAAACGCCACCTATTACCGTACCTAATGACCAAGCAACCTCCGACCAGGTTAAAAACATTACATTATTCCCATAGGCACGTTCCACAAAAACTGGCGAAAGCACACTTGCTGGCGCTAATAAGATGAAAAAGATAAAATACGCCACCATTAATCCTAAAATCATGGGTTTCATCTTAATATAGTGTAAACCAGCCAACATTTCCGTTAAAACACTCGCTTGAACGCGCGTATCTTTTCGCTGCTGCAATTTAATTAAACTCATCATTGAAATTCCAATAATAGCCGTGACAACATCCAACCCAAAAGCAAACCGTAAATCAAAATTTGCTAAGATCACGCCGCCCATGGCTGGTGCCATTAACTGCGAAAAAGAACTCAGCGTATTATAAATTCCGTTAATGCGACTAAGGTGACCCTCAGGAACAATATCAGCAATCAAAGCATTGACCGATGGCGATTGAATCCCATTACCTGCGGACCTGGCCGCTAACAAAAGCAACAATAACCACAAGTCACGAATACCCATGGCAAACAGGATTGCCATTAATAATGTCACTAGAGCAATACCAAAGTCTGCTAACATCGCCAAATATTTCCGGTTATAGCGATCTGCCCAAACACCTGCCCAAAGTGAAATAATGACAGAAGGGATCGTATTGGCCAAAGTTGCATACGTTACCCATAGTCCTGATCCCGTCCGCAATGTAATGTACCAAACTACCGCAAAGCCACTAACCATTGAGCCAAACATTGACACGGTTTGACTAGATAACAATAAGCCGATACGGCGTTGCCAATTTTGATAACTTGATGTTTGTTCCATAATATGAACCTCCCCCTACTTCACAACTTCTACCTACAAAAATTACCCTAATAATCTTTTTAAAATACCATAAACTAACTAAATCACCAACCGTTTTAAAAAAGCACGAGATAAAATTATCTCGTGCTTAAACGTTACTTCATTATATATTAAACTATCAACCGGTTAATCAGCAATAAAGCCATGCTCGAAAATAGAGAAGTAGCGGGTCATTTGATCAATTAATTCATCCATATCTTCAATCACCGTAATATCTGGATGTGATTGTAAATAACTTTGAATCTTTTGGTAGAATCCTGTCTCGATCCATTGAATCATTTCATAGACATCATCTATTTTAACACCTGGTTTCAACTTTTGCCGTTGAATAACTGGCGTCAACATTTCTTTTTGAAGATCAGTGTTGGTAATAAACGCACCATTTACATACTCACCAACAGCTTTAGGTAGTTGACTACTTTGTGTTAATGCTGTGATTAATAATTTAAATTCTGTTGGATACTTTAACTGCAAACTAATTTTATAACGCGTTGCATTCACAATCATCTGAACAAGATCCTCAGACTCCTGCCATACATTATAATCAACAGCCGTCATAACTCGATCAGCTGCTACTTTTAAAGTCTGCAAATAAAGATTTTCTTTAGTTTGGTAATATTTAAAAACTAACCCCTTGGAAACATCTGCTGCTTTAGCGATTTCTTCGACTCGACTCTTACGATAACCTTTTTCAGCAAAGGCCACTGCTGCTGAAGCCAGAATCCGACGTTCCTTTTCAGGATCTTTAGCTAAACGATCCGTTTTACTCATAATCTCATCCTATTTTGTAATTTGATCACGACGTTGAAAACCAATTGTTGCCACAATTAGCAAAATCACTGCAACAATTAGTAAGCCTGTAAAATTCGTCCAATTAATTTGTTTCACCGGAAGACTCTTCATCCAACCATATGGTACTAATTTTACCACCCAATCCTTCAACTTAAAAATACTGTGGAAATACATAATCACAAAACCAAGACCAGCATAAACTAACGTTAAGCTCTTGAGACGAGGGACAAATGCCACTAATAGTGCCGCAATAGCTATCATAACGATAATCGTTACACTGTAACCGTTGAATAATCGTATAAAGTATTTAAGCGCTAATGGATGCTTCATAACGGCGATATTCCCTAGATATAATCCTGTTAATCCGGCTGCAAAAGCAATTAAGGCATTAACAATAGCATATCCCACATACGTAAAGAAAATACGCGTTCGACTAATCGGCTTAGCTAATAGAAGTTCTAGATAACCTTTTTTAGCATCCGTTTCAATTTGATTGACCATAAAAATCCCACGTAAGCTACCAATGATAACAAACACGATAGCTAACGTTGCCATGAATTGTAGTAGTAATGCATCACTGGCTTTTTTCTGCATGGCAGTTGTAAACATTGTTGCCATAAATTGATTTGATTTAATGACATCGGTAATACTATTGAAGATAGAACCGTACATTAGGCCCATAATTAAGGCACCAAACAACCATGACCAAAATGATTTCCCATCAGTTTTAATGAGTGCCGTTAATGGACCACTTAAAAACCAACTCTTAGCATGACCGCGACGAACGGCAATAATCCCAGCGCCAATATCACGACGACTACTAATAGCCATGGCTAATAATAAAATCACTAAAGTCATCAACAATAAGTAACCAACAGGTAGCCAATTGTTATTATAATAAGCGCCACCGCGTTCAACCCAACCTAGTGGTGACCACCAATTATATTTAGGATTTTGAACATCAATTAACATTCTAGCGATATACGCCACACCAAGTAATGATAAAGCCCCTGTTGTTGCACTGCGAGCTTCACTGGCTGTTTGTGCCGTTAAGATACCAATTGTTCCAAATAACAAGCCGACCCCGGACAATAATGCGGCTGATAACCAATTACCACTAGTATTAGCACCAGCCATATCCGTAACTTGTAAGCCACCGCCAATCAATATCAATAAAAAGAGGTTGAAAACAACTAACTCTAAAAAAGCAGCAAATAATAATGCTTGGCGGCCGACAGGTTTAGCACGTACTAATTCAGTTAGCCCTTGGTCCTCATCACCACGCGTTGCATTGACTGTTAATAACAAACTAGCCAGTCCATAGAATAAGCCCATAAAGACTAACATTTCTCCAGAAAATAACGTTGCTTCTGTCATAGCCACTGACTTTGGTATATAGCCTAAAACGGCAATCATTGCTGGCGAACGTAGTGTTACAACTAATGCATCAACTGACTTTTGACTTGAAAAAATGACTCCAATTTTACTAGCATAACCAATCATTAATCCTGCTAAAACGAGCACCCAAATCAATAATTTCCAGCGATCACGCTTTAAATTAACTTTTAATAGCCGTCCTGACTGTGCAAACAAATTACTTAGCACGATCGCTCACCTCTTTTGTTTGCGCATCACCGTAGTAACGCATAAATAAGTCTTCCAAGGTTGGTTGTGCGATTTGGATACTAAGCACTGTTTGCGTAGCCAATGCTTGCATTACTGATTGCAAAGAATCAGAGTCAACGGCAAACTCTGCTTGACGTTCATCATCACTAATAAATTTAAAATGATGGACACCTTTTAGTGATTGAATACCCGTCATTTTTTGAGCGACAGTTACTGTAATATTTGTCCGTGTTAAATGCCGCATTTCTGTCAACGATCCTGATTCAACAATGTTTCCTTGACGAATAATAACAATCGTATCACCCATTTTTTCAACTTCGGATAAGATATGGCTAGACAATAAAATGGCTTTGCCCTCTTGCTTCAACCGCTTAATCTCATCTTGGAAAATAACTTCATTTAAGGGATCCAAACCGGAAGTTGGTTCATCAAAAATATAAAAGTCTACATCACACGACAAGGCAGCAATTAAGGCAATTTTTTGCCGATTTCCTTTTGAATAAGTTTGATTCTTCTTGGTTGGATCTAATTCAAACTTTTTAATTAATTCATCTGTCTTACGGTTATGTTTTTGGCCACTCATTTTTAAAAGCAAGTCAATTGTTTGACCACCAGTGAAGTTGGGCCATAAATAAACATCCCCGGGAACATAAGTTAAACGACGATGAATAGCTACCGATTTTGACCAACTATCTTCTCCAAAAACTTTTACTGTACCTGCATCGGCTTTTAACATTCCCAAAATTGTACGAATAGTGGTTGATTTGCCAGCACCGTTAGGTCCAATAAAACCTACAACTTCACCTTGATGTACTTGGAATGTAATATCTTTTAGTGCTTGAAATTTACCAAACTTTTTTTGTACATGTTTGACATCTAAAACAACTTGATTTGTCACGTTAAATCCCCCTTAACATGTTTAAACCCATTACTAATTTTTTAACTGCTCTAGAACAGAAGTGATTATAACGCTTAGTGACCAAACGGTCAATGACCGACTAGTCATTTTTGAAAAATTCAATTTTATGCGGTATGCTACTAAAAATAAGTCTCTGGCTTGATTACAAAAAAAGTAATCACTGTTAAACTAAAGGGTATCAAATAAGGATAGTGAGTAAACAATGATACTTTCAATTATTATTGCAATTCTATTATTACTGGCCCTCGTTAGAGGATATCAACGCGGACTCGTCAAAGAAATTCTATTTACGATTGGTACCTTCTTTGTCTTCTTGTTGGGCCTTTATTATGACTCAAGTTTAGGTGATTGGTTGTTAACAGTCTCTAAGCAAGGAGATCCAACCGATCCCTTCGCCCATTTCATTGCGCAAACTATTGCTTTTGCAATGATCGTTATTATTGGCCGAATTATTATTGGTTGGATTGCTCGTCTGTCTCAAGCCATTACTTGGCTGCCTGTCATCAAACAGGCTAATGGTTTAGGCGGTGCGCTGATTGCTGTAATTGTCACTTACTTCATTATTTTTTTAGCGTTGACAATTCTTCTAGTTATTCAACCAAACTGGTTTAGTGAACAATACACCAATTCAGTTATTGCCCAATTCATTATTGAAAGAACCCCTATTGTTGGTCAGCAACTAATTAATTGGCTTTTTAACACGCAAACTCAAACCTTCACGACTAATGCATTATCGTTGTAATTAATAAATTAAATTGGAGCATATGCTATGTATAAATTAATTGTTAGTGATTTAGATGAAACATTATTACGTGATGATGGTAGTGTCTCGCAACAGGACCTTCAAAGCATCCAAAAATTAACAGCCCAAGGAGTAAAATTTGTTCCCAATAGTGGGCGTGGTTTTGCTTCAATGCAAAGCTTATTACAAAAAATAGGTACTCTTAACCAAGATGGCCAATATGTTATTTCTTATAATGGTGGCGTTATCGTCAACAATTACCAGAACCAAGTCTTGGTTAATCATTACTTAGATTGGTCAATTGCTAATCAACTCTATCTGCTTGCGCTGCAACAACCAAACTTAGGTATCCATGTTTATACACTAAATGATGTTTATATTTATAAACCATCAGCAGATGAACTGAATTACTTAAAGACACGTCAAGTCCAATATCATGATTTTGATGAGCCAAACTTAAATCAGTTCAAAAAAACACCGATTGTTAAAATCATTATGGAAAACACAAACCGGACGCAGTTAGCAGACTTCAAAACACGCGCTTTAGCAAAAGTTGAAACACCATTAACGGTTACTTTTTCATCAAATCGCTATGTTGAATTTAATCCTGCCGGTATTGACAAAGGTCGCGCAGCTTTAGAGCTGGCGGCAAAATTACAAATCAAACCTGAAGAAGTGATTGCAATCGGCGATAACAGTAATGATCTTAGTATGATTAAAGCAGCTGGTTTAGGCGTCAGTGTACAAAACGGTATTCCTGAAGTAAAAAAACATGCTAATTTAATTTTAGATGCAACTAATAACGAAAATCCGATTACAGAACTCTATCAACGATTATTTTAAATAGCAATGAAATTAGAGAAGCCTTTGATGGGTTTCTCTTTTTATTTCAACAATTTTCCGCTTCTGAATGTAAGCCTTACCAAAATGTGCTATTATAAATTGCGTAACGTGCTTGTTTAGGCATATTTGCTGCCTGAAATTTTTATAATTTCTGTACCAAAAGTTGATTAAACTGGATATTAAAGCAATTTCTGCTAAATTTATCGGTATGCTTTTAAATTCTTTTTTACGGCGCAAAAAGTTATGATTGAAGTGAAGCAAGATATTATTTATTCATAATTAATATAAAACTAAACAGCATTAATTAAATTAGAAAAGAGGAATGGATAATGAAACATTTTGACGATATTAAAGGATTTGCATTTGATTTGGACGGTGTTTTAGCAGATACAGCTAAATTCCATTCGCAAGCATGGCAACAAATTGCTGAAGAATTGAAAATTCCTTGGACACCAGAATTAGAATCAGGAATTAAGGGTATCGATAGAATGAGCAGTTTAATGCTTATCTTGAATTCTGCAGGTGTTGCAGACAATTACACTGAAGAACAAAAAGAAGCGCTAGCAAAGCGTAAAAACGACCACTATCAAGAATTAATTGGTACCTTAACGCCAGATGCCGTTTTACCTGGTATGCGTAAGTTTTTAGATGAATTGAAGGCTAATCATTTAAGTATGAGTATTGCTTCTGCTTCAAAAAATGCGCCTTTCATCTTAGAAAAATTAGCAATCTCTGATTACTTTGTTGGTATTGTTGACCCAAGTAAAGTAAAAGAAGGCAAACCAGCACCTGATATTTTTGCTGAAGCTGCTAAAATTCTTAATGCTGATCCAACGACTGTAATCGGTCTTGAAGATTCTGCCGCTGGTATTGCAAGTATCAATGCCGCTGATGAAATTTCTGTTGGTATTGGTGATAAAGGTTTACTTCATGAAGCTAAAATTAATTTTCCAAGTACAGCTGATGTTACATTAGCTAAAGTTCGAGCTCATTTAAATTGGTAATCAGTTGTCAAAAAACATCGCTTCACTGTTAATTAACAGTTGAAACGATGTTTTTATTTTTCGTGCTAATATTTATTAATAAATTATCCTTGACCTTTACGTTGCGTCAACCACTATGCTATTTATGAAAGGAGCTGACAAGATGGCTTATACAATTAAAGCGTTAGCTGAATTAGTCGGTATCAGTACACGAACACTACGTTATTATGACCAAATTAATTTACTTAAACCTGCTACTACTAACGATGCAAATTATCGTCTTTATGAGCGCAAACAAGTCCAGCGATTACACGAAATTATGACATATCGCTCACTATCATTTACATTAGAAGAAATTAAGCAACTGCTTAAAAAGCCCCCTACAGAGCGTGATAACGATTTAAAACAACAATTAGCAAAACTAGAGCAACAACAAAACGAACTAGCCTTAACCATAAAGGCCGTTCAACAGCAACTGGCAATCAATCAAGGAGTAGACAAAATGACCGATCAAGAACAATTCGAAATTTTTAAACAACAAAAAATAGCAGCTAACGAAGCCCAATTTGGTGCAGAAATTCGCACAAAATATAGTAAAGAAGAGATCGACCAGACCAATCGACAATACGCCAATTTAACCGCAGCACAATTTCATGACATGCAAGTAACTGAAAATAATTTAATTAGTTTGCTTAAACAAGCAACTACGCAGCATAACGTTACGACTGAACAAGCTCAAACCATTTATCAGCTTCATCGTCATTGGTTGAGTTATACTTGGCCAACCTATTCAGCCGAAGCTCACCGCGGCTTAGTTGAGCTATATTTAGCCGATCAGCGTTTTGCAAATTATTATGATCAGCAAGCCGGTATTGGTGCGACGCAAATTTTACACGATAGCATTGTTCAGTTTACCCAAAACTAACATCGCTACTGTCAACAAAAAAAGAGATTAAGACAATGTCTTAATCTCTTTTTATTAGTCTGTTAAACCAGCTTCACTGGCAATAATTTGCATATCACCTTTTAATTGCCATGACTTAATGTCAAATGGCAAGATAAAATGATCGCCCTTAGCAATATTGAAAGTTTGGCCGTCACAAGTTATTGAGCCTTTACCATCAACAACTGAAACTAACGTATATGGTGCAGCCTCACGTTTTAAATCAAGTTCACCGTTTACGCGCCATTCATAAACACTAAAGAATGGTGATAACGGCGCTGTAACGAATGTTTTAACATAAGAATCACCGTAATCTTTTTCAGTGATATTCAATTTAGGATCAACATGGGGTACGGTGGTAACGTCAATTGATTGTTGTAAATGTAAATCACGTTTTTGACCAGTTTTTGCATCAACACGGTCGTAATCATATAGACGATAAGTCGTATCACTACTTTGTTGTGTTTCTAAAACAACAATCCCCTTATTTAAAGCGTGGATCGTGCCACTAGGAACATAAACGAAGTCACCTTTTTTAACAGGATAATGACGTAATAGATCTTTCCAGTCACCGTTATCAATCATTTCTTTTAATTGTTCGCGAGTTTGAGCATGATGACCATAGATTAAATAAGAATCTGGCTCTGCGCTTAAAACATACCAGCATTCAGTCTTGCCTAATTCATGTTCATGTTCTTCTGCGTAAGCATCATCAGGATGAACTTGAACAGATAAACTATCTTCAGCATCCAAAATTTTAGTCAATAATGGAAAAACATCGCCTTTAGCATTACCGAAAAGTTCACGATGTTGTTCCCAAAGTTCGGCAACATTTAATCCTTTATAGGGACCATTTTTAACAGTACTGGGACCATGAGGATGAGCAGAAATTGCCCAACACTCACCAATGTCACCATCAGGAATTTGATAACCCCAATCAGTTGCTAACTTGCGTCCGCCCCAAATTTTTTCTTGAAAATATGGATCGAGAAATAAAGGTTCCAAGAATGACACTCCTCTCAAAATAAAACCGCTTCATTAATTCAATTATTAAACAATTTAGTCCAGTTAACAATCTTAATATTAAAGTTTTACTGTAAAAAATTTAGAGATTTTCACCATTGCTAGCAATAACTTTTTGCAACCAATGATAACTCTTCTTTGGCATCCGTTTTAAATCACGTAAATCGTGGTTCGTTCGATTAACATAAACCACGCCATAACGCTTGCGCATATCACCTTGTGAACTCAAGATATCAATCAAGCCCCAGCCGAGATAGCCAATAACGTCAACACCATCAATAGCAACGGCGTCTTTTAATGCTTGTAAATGGTCACGATGATACTTGATACGATAATCATCTTGAATCTCATCTTTACCGTTCCATTCTTCAATAACGCCAATTCCGTTTTCAATTGGGAAAATTGGTTTACGATAACGATTCCAAATTTTAACAATGATATTACGGAATCCTAATGGATCAATTTGCCAATTCCATTCAGTTGTTTTTAAGTTCGGATTATCTTGGAAATAGTCATCAGCATTCGTTAATAAATCGGCTAAATCTTGGACCTTTTCAGCGCTTAAAGTGGTTGAGCGATAATAACTAAATGGCATAAAGTCATTGTATTGATCTTGAACAATCGCCAAATCACCAGGTTTAATGATATCAAAATTGTTTTGCGCAATGATATTTAAGAAAGCTGGCACATAGCCTCGACCAGTAAAAGCATCTAACAAGTTATAGTTATAAAATTGATTAATTTGTTCTGTATAGAAATTATCTTCTGGTTTTGAAGTTGCCGGATAAATTTCTGTATAAGCTAACATACCACCAATTTCATTACTCGTTTGTTCATGTAAATACTTGGCAACACGAGCATGAGCCAACATGACATGATGGGTAATCGTTAAAATATTTTCCAAAGTTCCCGGCGTATCTAATGCTCCAGCGTAAGTTGGCGCGGTTGGTGTTGAATAAAGATTTTGTTCATTAAAGGTTAACCAGTACTTCACCTTATCGCCAAAACGGTCGATCATTTCTTGACCGTAACGAACAAACGCATCAACAACATGACGATCCATAAAGCCATGATATTTTTGCGCTAGAGCTAACGGCATATCAAAATGATACAAACAAATCATAGGTTCAATTCCACGTTCAATTAAACCATCGATAAAATCACTATAAAATTGAATACCCTCTTCATTAAATTTGCCTTCGCCATCTGGTTGCACACGGCTCCAAGAAATTTGAAAGCGGTAACAATTCATTCCTAAGTCTTTCATTAGATCGAAGTCTTCGGCATATCGATGATAATCGTCAGTCGCTACTTTCCAATCAGAACGATGCTCACCCGGTTCGATTAAATCATAAACAGACGGACCTTTGCCGCCTTCATTGTAGGCGCCTTCAGTTTGCATACTAGAAACAGAGTTACCCCATAAAAAATCTTTTCTTAATGTTGTGTTTGACATATAGACCTCCGCAATAATTAATGATTTCATTATAGCTGATTAGCTTTAAAAATAAAATCAATCTTTTGTAATTAAAAGTATAGACTTTTATATTTTAAAATGCTAATCTTTTATTTGTTAACCGGTTACAAAAATTAGAAAGGTGTTGAACATCCTTGAATAAATTTATTGATTTTCTCAATGAAAAAATCATGCCGATTGCCAGTAAGCTTGGCAGCAATCGTTATTTAACAGTTTTACGTGATGCATTCATGCTTTCATTTCCTTTGACGATGTTCGGTTCAATAATTGTCGTCATCAATAATTTACCATTCTTTAGTAAAAATACTCAAGGAACTTTAGGCCAATTATTTGGTAATGGTCAAAACGCAACCATGAGTATTATGACTGTCTTTGTTACATTTGGTATTGGCTATTATTTATCAAAGTCTTATGATGTTGAAGCAATTTTTGGTGGCGCTATTTCATTTGCCAGTTTCTTACTATTAACACCCTTTACCGCTACAACAGATAAGGGTGTTGAAGTTAGTGGTGTTTTGAGTCTAGATCGCTTAGGCGCCAAAGGCATGTTCGTTGGTATGTTAGCTGCTTTTGTTGCAGCCGAAATTTATTGCCGAATCACTAAAAAAGGTTGGCAAATTAAGATGCCCGACGGTGTACCACCAGCAGTTGCTAAATCATTTGCTGCAATGATACCTGCTATTATTACTTTATCTGTATTTTTAATTGTTAATGCCATTATGACTGGTATCTTTAATACCAATTTAAATGATGTTATTTATGAAGTTATCCAAAAACCATTAACTGGTTTAGGTGCAAGTTTACCAGCAACTTTAATTGCTTTATTCTTTGTTCAGTTACTTTGGTTCTTTGGTTTACATGGCCAAATTATCGTTAACTCCGTGATGGATCCGATTTGGAATACATTAATGTTAGATAATCTAGACGCTTATAAAGCTGGCAAACATTTACCGCACATTATTACCAAACCATTTATGGAAACTTTCACAGTTGGTCTTGGCGGCTCCGGCATGACTTTAGCTGTTGTTTTAATTATGGTATTCATGCTAAAGAGTAAGCAATATCGTGATATCGGTCGTTTAGCCTTAGCACCTGGAATTTTTAACGTTAATGAGCCCGTTATCTTTGGTTTACCAATTGTTCTTAATGCTTCAATCTTTATTCCTTGGATTATTACGCCATTAATTGTCACATCGCTAAACTACGCTGTTATGGCAATGGGCTTAGTTCCCGCACCAACAGGTGTTTCTGTGCCTTGGACTGTGCCAGTGTTTGCCAGTGGTATGTTAGCAACCAATTCCATCTGGGGCGGTGTTTTACAATTGGTTGATGTGATAATTGTAGGACTACTATGGTTCCCATTCATGAAGTCATTAGATAAGCAAGCCATCATGACCGCAGAATAGCCTATTTAATCGGATTCTTGCTAGAACCAGTCGCTAGTTCTGGGGTATAATAATCAGGTAAAATTAATTTTAAGGAAATTATTATGACAAAATACGAGTCAATTGCTGCTGTTATTAAACAACGCATTCAAGACAATGTTTATCAAACCGGAACCTTACTCCCTAATCAATCTGATTTAGCTTCAGAATTTGGTGTTAGTCGTATGACAATTAATAAGGCGATTAATATCTTAACAATGGAAGGTTTTGTGTCATCGCAACGTGGTTTTGGCACCAAAATTTTAAACCATCCTCTATGGAATAAAGATGTTTCACCGGTTAATGAATACCGGGGTCTTTCATTTCAGATGGCTGAACAACACCGCCAGATTAAAAGTCAGATTATTTCCTTTGAAGTTGCCTTTCCTGAGAAAAAAATCCAAGAACGTTTAATGCTAACCCCACAGCAACCTGTCTATCAAATTGTACGTTTAAGAATCGTTGATGATGATCCTTTCATTCTCGAGCATACCATTATGCCAGTCGATTTGATCCCCAATTTAACTGATGATATTTTAAAAGAATCTATCTATCATTATATTCAATTCGATTTAGGCTTACAGATTGCTGGTGCTTATCGTAATATTCAGGCCACTCGTGCTGATGAATTCGATATTAAATATTTGCAATGTCAACCAACCGACCCTGTTTTAGAGGTTGAGCAAGTTGCTTACCTAAAAAACGGACGACCTTTCGAATATTCACGTAGCCGCAATCGCTTTGATAAACGCGGCTATACCGAATTAGATATGCGTAATTAATATTAGAATTTTAAAACCCGCCTAACTACTTAACTTTAGTTAGACGGGTTTTATTTGTTTAAATCATTATCTTTGACAATGTTTTTTCTTACTTTCATTAACATCAGTAGTCATTATCCCGCTTTTGCAGACTTGCCTATATATTCTGACCGCTAATTTGTGTAAAATAGGAATGAGTTTATATTACGACACTTTTGCGTCATTGATCAATAATATGATCATTTAAAACGCACAACTTTTATATAGGAGTTTTGATTTTGAAAAAAATATACGTATTGCGTGGGGTTCCTGGTTGTGGCAAGTCAACCTTTATTCGCCACCATCATTTAGAACCCTATACGATTTCCACAGATAATTTACGTTTACTTTATGGGAATCTAAAATATATTTACGACGAAAAGCAGGGAAAGACACGACAAGTTATTCCCCAGGAATACAATGAACAAACTTTTAATCTACTATATAGTTTGATTGATAATAAGATGCAACGTGGTGAAACTATTTTCGTCGATGCCACTCATCTTTATCCCAATGCCTTTGAAGCCTATCGTGAATACGTAGAGAAATATCATTATGAAATGATTTGTATCGACTTTACTAAGGAGATTAATCTCAATGAGCTATTGAAACGTAATTTAACCCGGGTTGATTTTCGCTGGGTTGATCCTGAAGTTATTAAAAAAATTTACAAATTTGCTAAAAGTCATCCCCGCTTACCACGTTGGGTTCATCAAGTTACACCTAATCAATTTGCCAATACTTTATATATAGAAGAAACTGATCTTTCAACTTATCGTAGTATCGCTATTATTGGCGAAGAGGCTAATTTTAAGGGGACCTTAAAGCCACATGAATTTTATATTAGTTACAATCATGACTTTGCTCGCAAACATCACCATTCAAAAGATGTGATTTTTATTAACCGTGATCTGTCAACTTGTCGTGATCACAATGCCTATACTGTTTTTCCTTTTATTTTTAAAGGTAAACATTATCTAGCAACTAGCCGCACGCTTCGCGATGAATTCATTGGTTATATTAAAAACATTCACGGCCGTAACTTCTATAACTTCGGTCTGGCTAACTTAACCGACTTCATGCAGGAGTTCCCTGTTAATGCGTCACGCGTTAAGCAAATATCGTTGAATAATTTTAAACAAAGTAGTATTAATAGACTAGCGTAAATTCATGGAACACTTATTAAGGAGTTAATTATGTCAGAACCGATTAAGATTGCTTATTTATACGAAGATCTCATGAACACTTATGGTGATAGCGGTGATGTTAAAATTCTTCGTTACCTATTAGAAAATGATGGTTATCAAGTCCAAGTAGACAATGTTAGTCTTGGCGATAATTTTTCAGATAACGACTATGACTTTATTTTCTTTGGCGGCGGCCAAGATTTTGAGCAGACAATTGTTGCCCAAGATTTGCAACGTCATCAAGCTACCCTTCGTGATTATATTGAAGCTGGCAAACCCATGTTAGCCATTTGCGGTGGCTATCAACTACTTGGCGATTATTATATGACAAGTGATGGCGGCACAATCAAGGGATTAAGTATTCTACCACTACACACTATTTTTAAAGCTGATAGTCGAATGATCGGTGATACTAAAGTAAAGACACCTTGGGGAGAAATGACTGCCTTTGAGAATCATAGTGGTCGAACTTACTTTGATGACAATTCTAACCTACAACCTTTAGGTGAAGTTATCGAAGGTTACGGTAATAATCCAGAAGACAAGCAAGAGGGTGTTCACTACAAGAATACAATTGGCAGTTACTCACACGGCCCAATATTACGTAATGAGAATGTTGCAAAAGCAATTAAAGAAATGGTCATTACAAATTATCAGACTAGAACCACCGCTAACAAACCAATAGAAAACAAATAATCAACGCTTAAATAGCCAAGATAAGTTTATGACAGAACTACTTAAATAAACTTGCCTTGGCTATTTTTTTAATTTAGCCACCTAAATTTCAAGTAGATCTCACATAAATATGGTAATAAAAATCAATTTTTGTAATTGGACAAATTATTTTTAACGCTTATTCGCAACAAAAAACTCTTTTTATAACGCAATTAGTTATTTATATGATGAATATTTTAGAAAAATACGACATTTTATACAATTTTACAGAAATTTCGAATTCTATCATTACAGAACTGTATCATTTCTTACAGCAGCTCCTTTTTTTGTAACTTAACTGAAACCGGATAAGCATAGTCGTGTGTTAATCTATAAACATCGATAAATTGATAAGCGCGCAGCAATCAATTAAAAATATAAAAGGTAGGTTCTTCAATCTATGAAATTCACTAGTACACTCAAGAAACACTTTGCATTAGGTTTAGGCGCAGCAGTTCTTGCAGCTAGTATTGCATTCTTGAATCCAGCACAAACTCACGCCGCAACTGTTACCGTTAAAGCTGGCGACACAGTTTCTGCATTAGCATCAACATACAAATCAACAATCGCTCAAATTGAAAAAGAAAACAACATTGCTTCAAACCACATGATCTACGTTGGTCAATCATTATCAATCAATGGTACTACTAACTCAGCTTCACAAGTTACTGTTAAAGCTGGTGACACTGTCAGCGGATTAGCTGCACAATATGGTACTACTATTTCAAACATTGAAACTTTAAATAACATTGTTGGTCACATGATCTATGTTGGTCAAGTATTAAACATTTCTAAGTCAGCTACAACTACTACAGCCGCACCAGCTCGTACTACTACTTCTACAACAAGTACAGCTACAACTACTACAGCTCCTGCTCGCACAACAACTACTACAAGTACTAGTTCAAGTGCCGTAGCTAAGACAACCACTCCTGCTCGTACTACTACTTCATCAACTACTACAGCTACAACAAATGTAAGTGGTTCTGAAGCAAGTGCTAAAGCAATTATCGCTTCACGCGAATCTGGTGGTAGCTATACTGCTCGTAATGGTCAATACATTGGTAAATACCAATTATCATCAAGTTATTTGAACGGCGATTACTCAGCTGCTAACCAAGAAAAAGTTGCGAACTCATACGTTGCATCTCGTTATGGTTCATGGACTAAAGCATTAGCATTCTGGAACGCTAATGGCTGGTACTAAGAGCTAGTTTAACTATTATTAATAACCGAATAATCAATTAATTTAAGCATTCGGGATTCTTTCTCGAATGCTTTTTTGTGTATTTAATTATTAATAACGTTATAAAACTTAGTAACAATAACATCGCAGTCGATATAACGTCGTTATTTTGGCAGGCATAACCAATTGCTGTTCGTGTAGGTCGAGCAATTCAATTTACCCTTGATGTTATCTAACTTGTTTAAACTTACTTTACTTATAACTTTGATGAACCAATTACTAAAACGCAACCAACAATGCCTTAATTGGAAAACTTAGACTAGCTTTTTTTTGATAGAATGCGTTATTCTATTATTTATATATTTATTTACAGCAAATTATTGGGGGATTTTTTTATGACGCTTGTATGGCTATTTCTACCTGCATTAGCATGGGGCATAATGCCACTTGTTATTGCCTTAATTGGTGGCAATACAAAAAATCAAATTTTCGGAACGGCAGTAGGAACTTTAATTGCTAGTTTCTTCGTACTTGGTGTACAAGGTTTGCACACTTCAACCTATAACTTCTTAATTTCAATGTTGGCTGGTGCTTTTTGGATTGGCGGTCAGATTGGTCAGTTCACGGCTTTCCAAAATATCGGTGTTTCTAAAACGATGCCAATTTCTACTGGCTTACAACTGATTGGAACATCGTTAATCGGTGTTATTATTTTTGGTGAATGGCCAACGACAACCACTAAATTATTAGGATTCATTGGTATTCTGCTATTAGTCAGTGGGGTCTTTTTAACGGCCTATACTGAAAAGAGTGATGCTCGGCAACAAAATACTCAACGGACTTATGTTATCTTGGTTCTAACAACTATTGGCTATTTAGTTTATAATACCTTGCCTAAAGCTATGTCAGCTTCAGGATTAGCTATCTTCTTCCCAGAATCTGTTGGTATGGTAGTCGCAGTACTTGGTTACCTACTTGTAACCCGTAGTTTAAATGTTCTGAAGCAATCTAAGAGCTGGTTACACATTATTTCAGGTTTAATCTTCTCGATTGCTTCCATCACATACATCTTCTCAGTGCGCGATAACGGTGTTAATACTGCCTTTGTTGTTGGTCAATTATCAGTTGTTCTCTCTACATTGGGTAGTATTGTTTTCTTAAAAGAACGCAAAACACAACGCGAATTAATCATGACCATTCTTGGCTTAGTTGTGATTGTTGCTGGGGCAATTATCACAACCACTCACTAAACTATCAATCTATTAAATAAAAAAGCCTCTGAAAATTAAATTCTCAGAGGCTTTTTTTATTTAATCTTTTTGGTCTTCTTCAACAAACAACGAGTGAATGGATTCGTTGTTATAAATCTTATTGATCGCTCTAGCTAACAAGTCACTAACAGATAACCGAACCAGCTTAGGGAATTTCTTCTCTTCTGGCATCCGAATTGAATCCGTAACGACAACTTCTTTTAAAACAGAGTTTTGTAATTTCTCAGGTGCGCCACTTGAGAAAATAGCGTGTGTTGCACAACCATAGATTTCTTTTGCGCCAGCTTCATGCAATGAATTAGCAGACCAAACCATGCGGCTTGCTGTATCGATTAAATCATCAGCAATGATACAAATCTTACCATCAACATCACCAATAATATCTAATGGATCAACACTTGGATTACTATCGCGCTTATCAACAATAGCAATTGGGCAATCAAAGTATTCAGCCAATGCACGAGCCCGTTTAGTTGAGCTATGATCAGGCGCAACGACAACAATTTCATCTGCCGTGCCTAGTTTTTTATCTAAGAAATACTGAGCTAAAATCGGCAACGCTTGTAAGTGGTCAACTGGGATATCGAAGAATCCTTGAATTTGGTCAGCGTGTAAATCAAGTGCAACGACACGATCTGCACCACCAATTTCAATCAAGTTAGAAACTAACTTAGCCGTAATTGGTTCTCGAGAACGCGTTTTACGATCAGCACGTGAATAAGCAAAGTATGGTAGCACCACATTAATCGTATGAGCACTGGCTCTGCGTAAAGCATCTAAGACAATCATTAACTCCATGAAATTTTCGTTAACAGGGTCATTGATCGACTGAATAACAAAAATATCATCGCCACGTACAGTTTCATCAATATTAATTTGGATTTCACCATCTGCGAAATGCTTAACGGATGTCGTTAGCAGTGGCATACCCACATGCTCAGCGACTGCTTTTGCTAAATCAAAATTACCGTTTAAGGCAATTAACTTCATAGGATGACTATTATTACATCTAGTTGCCATTTGTTCCTCCAAAAATTCCATCAATTTAATTTACTCAAAACTATAGTAATTAACCCCATTATAGTTGAAAGCAGTGACTCTGACCATAAAAAATCACTCTTCTGGCTGAATTATCTCTTAGCTATGTACTAAATATTACTATTTTGGAAAGATAATTCTTAATCATTGCTTTTTCTCAAACAAAAACGGACAATTATTGTATTAAGAATAACTTCGAGGTTAAATAATGAAGAAACAGCAAACACAACCAAAAGATGAGACCAGCTTTGGCAAATGGCTGATTGAAATGATCATTTTAGCAATTCTTTTATTTGCTGGTGTTCAATTAATTTTTCACTATGTACTTGCTAAGGATGTTGTTTCAGGTCCTTCGATGGAAACGTCCTTTAATGATGGCGATCGTTTGATTACTTATCGATTAGGCAAAGTTAAACGCGGTTCTGTCGTTGTCTTAGACGCTCCAGATGAACCTGGGACATTATACATCAAACGTGTTATCGGCCTACCAGGGGATACCATAGAGGCTAAAAACGACACATTATATGTTAATGGTCAGAAGATTGACGAACCTTACTTATCAAAATATCAAACTGGTCAGAACTTTACTGAGGATTTTTCACTTAAATCAACATTAGGTGTCGCTAAAGTTCCAGCTAATAGTTATTTTGTTATGGGTGACAATCGGCCTGTTTCTAAAGATAGCCGGCGTATTGGTTTTATTAAGAAATCAGCCATTAAGGGTATCGTTCGTTTACGTTATTGGCCACTTAATAAAATTCAAATTTATACAAACTAAATCAACGATACAAAAAAAGCTTGAGATTAATAATCTCAAGCTTTTTTACTAACATTAGTTAGAAGCGCGACCTTTATATTCGCCGTTTGATGTGTTGATAATAAGTTTTTCACCGGCTTGAATGAAGTCAGGAACACTAACAACTAAACCAGTTTCCATTGTAGCTGGTTTGCCGCCACCAGTAACAGAACCACCCTTAATTGATGGTTGAGTCTCACTAACTGTCAATTCAACTGTACTTGGTAACATAACACCAATTACCTCAGTACCATAGAATTGAATTTGAACATCTGTATTAGGTAATAAGAACTTCAATTCTTGTTCGATACTGTTTGTTGGGATTTCGTATTGATCATAAGTATCAAGATCCATAAAATAAGCCATTTCATCTTGAGTATAAAGATATTGAGCTTGTTTCAAGTCAATAATAGCCAATTCAATCTTTTCACTTGGGCGCATCGTTGTTTGTACAGTTGAACCTGCACGAACATCATATAACTTCATCTGCATCACTGTATTACCTTTACCAGGCTTATGATGATTACTTTCAATAACCTTAATCAATTTACCGTCTTTAATAAAAGTCATACCTGCTTTTAATCCAATTGCTTCCAAAAATACCGCTCCTTTTATATCTCAATTTATACGCGTCACAAACACTCGGTACTCTTTCATCGTTATAACGATGAAAAACGATAACTACTGAATATTTGACGCTGTCACTTGCCATTGTAACATACAATACAATCAGCGCCTATTACTCACCATAATTGAATAAAATCAGCATTTGCAATACAACACTAACGTTGTGCTTTCTTAAAACCAGAACCGACAAAGAACAATGTAAATATAGCAATTAAGACTGAACAGAAGATAAATAAGATAGGATATGAAAATGATTCAATAATTAATGCACCAATTAATGGACCAACTGCTCGCCCTGCTGACGCCGCAATGGTAACCATGGCCTGATAACGCCCTTTTTCTTTAAAAGAAGCGCGCTCATTAACGAAAGTTGAAACGGCTGGAAAGGCGATAATTTCGCCAATCGTCAAAACCGTCATTCCTAAAACAAACCAAATAAATTGACGAGCAAAAATTAAAATTAAAAACGAACTACAGAAAAACGCAAACCCTGTATATAGTCTGCCGCGTAAATGCTGTAAAAGATAGTCATCAAAATGTGTCAAGAATGGCTGAACTAATACAATTAACGCCGCGTTCACAGTCCATAGATGGCTGTAAAGTTTAACATTCATACCTAAATGCAACATATAAGCCGAAATATTACTTTGCCATTGTTCATAAGCAATCCAAGCCACAAATAAAGTCAGTAACAATAAGGCAATCGGTAATTTTTCTCGAGTTTGGGTGTTATCGTCTGCCAATACTTTCCCTTTACGAACACTTTGCTTAGACTTATCCAAGCCTCGAAAAGTTAGAAAAGCCATAATGAAGAAAACAATAAACATCCCGAATGCAATCGTAAAAATATATTCAATTCCTAATGGTAAAACATAACCAACAATCAATGAACCAAATACTAATCCTAAGTTACTCGTAAAATATAAAACATTAAAAACATAACTTGGTTGTTTACTTCGAATTAACGTCGCAATCGAATTAATACAAGTTGCCACCATACCATTGCCTAATCCTAAGACAATTAATAAAATCGCATACGTTGGCCAGCCATGCCAAAAAATCAATAATCCGGCTGAGATCGTAGCTGTAAAAATACCGATCAAAATTGTTGGATAGGGTTTCCAATGATCAAATAACCAGCCACCTAGATAATTACCAATTATCGTAAACACAGAGTTAATTAATAAAACAATGCCCGCTACAGTTAATGATTCATGTAAGTACTCATGCATATAGATCGTAGTCAATGGCCAAATAAAGCTAATGCCAGTGTTCGTAATTAACGACCCTAAAAAGAGCCATTTAAGCTTAATTGGATCTCGTTGCAATCTGTCACACTCTCCCTTAAAAAATCTTATAAATTATAGCGTATCGCGACTTATAGTAGAAAAGCAACCCTTTAATTGCATATTTTCATTCATTATTGAAAATATTTTCTATCACGATTTTAATCATGCTGGATTAAAGTTCGGTTTAAATTAATAAATATTCAACAAAAATCCGATAACCATTCGTTTTGAAACGACGTTATGCTAAACCAAAATATACAAAAACAACCTTTGAAAGTTTTAATTTCAAAGGTTGTTTAAGTTATTTAGTCTTCGTCATCATCAACTTCAACTAAATCTTCCCAGGCTGTTTTACCAAGCTGTGCTTGTAATAAACGAGTTTTACGATTGTTGTAGCCTCTTAATTGCGTTAAATAATTAGCTAGTACTGGTCGCTGCTCCCGTTGAGCTAAAATAATCGCACGATCAATAAACATATCAGCCGTTGTAAAATCGTGAGCTGTCTCATCCAAAATAGCAGTTACCGACTGGTACTTTAACCGAGGCTCTTCACTAATTTTAGTATATTGTGTATATTCGGCTACCGTTGCTGGTGGTAATTCATTCTCATCTAATAGAATTGCGCCTAATTCGTCAAGTTGTTGACGATTTTCAGCAATTAATTCTTGATAAAAATGCTGCAATTCAATCGTTCCCGATCCTTTAAGATACCATAACGCTTGATGTAACTTAACATCAAAGTACCATAGATTCGCCACAATATGACCGCACATTGCACCAGCTGTTGGCTTATGATGATCAATATCTGCTTGTTTAAGCTCTGCCTGATACTTGGCTTCGATTTCTGCTGTTAATTTCATTTTATAACCTCCAAAAACTATTCTTTACAAATCTTTTACTTTAATTTTTTCAACTTCATAACCAAGTTTTGTTACCACATCGCTTAGTTTGTCTGCATTCGTTTGTGTATCATCAATTTCAGCTTTTACCTTACCAGCATTAAAAAGAACTTTAACCTCTCCAACACCAGGTTCAGCTTTAACAGCCGTTTCAATTTTAGTTAAGCAAGATGGGCAAGTTAGAGCGTCTAATTGTAGAATTACTTTTTTATTCATCACTAACAACCTCTTTTCAATTTGATAACCTTATTTTACTTATCTTGATTTTTAAAATAATTGATCTAAATCAAGTTTTCTAAAAATATTGACTTATTTTTATATTCTAAAATTTAATCGCTCGTCTTTTTGCCATAGTTAATCAAGCGCATCGCATTAAAAATAACAACTAAAATACTTGCTTCATGTACGAACATCCCACTTGCCATATAAATAAACCCGGCAATTAACCCCAGCAATAAGAAAATAACAACAGAAATGGCAATAATAATATTCTCTTTTGTATTTAAAACTGTTTTTTTAGCCAGACGGTAGGCATGAACTAACGCACTGAAGCTTGACTTCATTAAGACAACGTCAGATGTTTCGATAGCAACGTCGGTACCACTTCCCATGGCAATGCCAATATCGGCCGTTGCTAGAGACGGACTATCATTAATACCATCACCAACAAAGGCTACCTTTCTTCCAGCAGCTTGAAACGCTTTGACAAATTCTACTTTTTGATCAGGCATTAATTCTGCATGAACTTCATCAATCCCTAATTGACCAGCTACATAATTGGCTGTTACTTGATTATCGCCTGTCAACATAACTAGATGTTTAGCGCCTGATTTTCTCAATGCTTTTAAAGCAGTGGCTGCTTCAGAACGAACTTCATCAGATATGCCAAAAATTGCCGTTATATCTCCAGCAATTGCGACAATAACAACAGAACTGCCTTGTTCTTGTAGTTGTTGCAAATCAGTTTGTTGTTGTGTTGTTAATGCAATGTGTTTTGCTAACATTAATTTGAGATTGCCGACAATAACTTGTTGATCAGCAACTTCAGCAACAATACCTTGTCCCTTAATAGTTGTATTGTTATTAATTTTCAATGATTGATACTCAACGTGTTGCGCTGTTGCGTATTGTTGAATAGCACGACCTAATGGATGATCAGATAGACTTTCTACTTTAGCTGCAAAAGCCAAGGCGGTTTTAGAATGATCATCATAATAAATACGCTTAGAAACCGTCGTCGTGCCTTGAGTTAAGGTGCCAGTTTTATCAAAGACAAAGGTATCAATTTTGGCAAAAGAATCCATCACTTCGCCACCCTTAATTAAAATACCTTTTTTGGCTCCGTTACCAATTCCAGCCACATTAGAAACAGGTGCACCAATTACTAAAGCACCTGGGCAACCCAATACCAGTACCGTAATTGCTAATTTAAAATCACGAGAAAAGAGATAAGTTAATAGTGCAATGATTAATACCGCTGGTGTGTAATATTGGGCAAAGCGATCAATGAATTTTTCGGCATGTGATTTAGTATCTTGTGCATCCTCTACTAATTCAACGATTTTAGCAAAGGTTGTGTCATCGCCAACCTTAGTAGCTTGAACTTTTAAAAATCCATCACTTAAAATTGTGCCAGAATAAACTGAACTAGTTACCGCTTTATTGACTGCGCGCGACTCTCCCGTTATAGCTGCCTCATTGGCATAGCCATTACCCTCAACTACAACCCCATCAACGGGAATCGCAGCACCAGTTTTCACTAAAACAATATCGCCAACCTCAACATCATCAACTTCAATTTCTTCCGTGCTACCATCATTCCTAACAACTTCTGCTGTGGTTGGTGTCATTTCTGTTAATGATTTAATTGAAGCCCGTGTTTTTGATAAAGTTTTTTGTTCCAGAAAATTCCCAAACAAAAACAAAAAGGTCACGATCGCCGATTCATTATATTCACCAATAATGAAGGCACCTATTACTGCAATTGTTACCAGTAATTCTATACTTACAACTTTAGCCATTAATGCCTGATAAGCATGAATCGCAATAGGAACAACAGCAATAATCGAAGCCACGGCTAAACTAACTTGATAAATCAAAATATTTCCCAGGAAATATTTACTTAAATACCCCAGAATAATTAAACCAGCTACTAACCAAGTAATATGGTTCGTATGTTTTTGGATAAATAATTGAACTTTCATTTACGCCAACTCCCTCTGACTTGATGTTTTTAATTCTAGTTGTCTGGTGCAATTAATTAATTGACGTAGATCAAGTTTTTTAATTTTTATCACTAGTTCAATAAATAGTGCGTTTTTTACACCACTTTTTCATAACAGATCTATAATGAACTTGTAAATAATTAATGGAGGTAAGTATTATGGCTGATAAAAGTATTCAAACTGAACCTGATATTTTGAATTTACGGATGAATGAAGCGTTCGACTGGAGCAACGATAAAAACATCGTACGTGATGCAATTTGGAATCACATTATGGAAGCTAATGCTCATGACACAATCAAGACCCAAGAAGCCATGAAACCATTTCTAAATTACACAGATGACCAAGTTCGTGACTGGGTTGAAAAGAATTTAAAAAACTAATCATTAATGATGAACTCATCCAACGATGGGTTCTTTTTATTGCAACATGTAAAAAGTGGAAGACATTATTGTCTTCCACTTTATTATTTAACCTAGCGATTAATCGACCGTGCCATTCGACTGACAGTATGCCTTTGACCACGAATTGCTTTACTTAACGTAAAAATATTTTCAACTGGTGCCATACCACCATATCCAGCATCGCCAATATGTTGAATATCTACACCACAGATCTTATTGCGAATCGCAATATTTTCAATATAAGATGTAGTTCCACTCTCTTGACTGGTACCAATTGTTGACATCACTAGCGCATTAGCTTCATGCGCAATTTTAACAATCTCTGTTAGTTCATCATCGGTTAGCCCTGGGACTGTTCCCACGGCAGGAACTAAAATAACATCTGCACCAGCATCAATAAATTCTTTAACAATGTTAGAGTTAATTAATGGTTCATTAACACCAGCTGCATGCATTTTCCCTGCAATAACTAATCCTGAGAACTTTTGCTTGGCAATTTTTATATTTTTAACGATTTGTTCATTTGTTACGCCAGTTCCCGGATTGCCAGTTAAAACGACAAAATTGTAGCCTAAACGTTCTACCTCTGCTAGTGTTTCAGGCGTTGCAGTTCTGCCGGTTACAATCTCTAAGCATTCTTCTAACATGTCCGCATCAACATCAATAGGTTCTAAATTGACACCAATTGGACGTCCAACCAAATGTTGCAGATCTTTAATAATATGTCCATCATGACGTGGCTTAGCAGTAGCCATCGTTTCTTCACCATCATATAATCCCATAACTACAGGATTCATAACATCCATATTGTTCAATAAAATTAAATCCGCACCAAAGGCTGCCGCTACTTCTGCATTAGTAATATCTTCACCTAACGGTTGACTCGTCACAACATTTTCGCTAAGAACAACTCGACCCTCACTAGCCTTAATGCTTTCCTTCAAATCTTCAGCATTCATAGCTAAAATATCGCTAGTATTCGCACTTATTAAACGTTTAACCATACTTTCCTCCTAGAATCCTATTTAGAAACCACTTACATTGTACATCTTCGCAGTTTTGAGAAAAACGTTTAGACATAAAGATACACGGAGAAAAACATTAAAATTGAACCAATCATTACAAAAACGTGCCAAATAACATGAATATATTTAATACCACGCATACTATAAAGTAATGCACCAAAAGTATAGGCAATCCCACCGCCAATAAGTAGCCATAGTCCACGCTGTCCGATCGATTTTGCTAATGGTTGTGAGGCCAAAATAATCATCCAACCCATTAAAACGTAAAGAATTGTTTCATAAACTTGAGGAGCCTTGGCAAAAAGAATCTTCATTAAAATTCCGGCAATAGCCAACGCCCAGATAATCCCAAAAATAGTCCATCCGCGCCAACCACCAATAGCTACCAAAGTGTATGGCGTATACGTTCCCGCAATCAGTATAAATATCGAACTATGGTCAAAAATCTGAAAAACGTGACGTGCCTTTGTAAAAACCAAACTGTGGTATAAAGTTGAAAATAAATATAGTAGCGCCATACAGGACCCGTAAATTGTAAAAGTAACAATTCGTAATGCATCATGAGTTTGGCTTGCTTTAACAATTAATAAAACCAAAGCAGCAATAGCAAATAAAAAGCCAATTCCATGGGTAATCGCCGAAAAAATTTCATTTAAAATTTCATAACGCCTAGAAGGATGTTCTGGTGGTGTAAATAATTTTTTTGTTGTCATTATTATGCTCCTAACATCATATTAATTATATTGTAATACACAAAACTAAATAAATCACCAATTAAATATTGTCATCTAGTTTTTAATATCAGATTATATTTACAAAGACTATTTTATTGCTTTTTGTTTTTTAACAAGGTAACATTTACTTATAAATAGTAAGAAGGAGCAATTATTATGACAAAGACAATTGGATTATTAATCGGTAGTTTACGTAAGGGATCATTTACTCGTGCAGTTGCCGAACAAACAGCTGCTTTATTACCAAGTGATTATATCGTTAAAGATATTGAAATTGGTGATCTTCCTTTATATAACCAAGATTTTGATGATGAAAATCAAGTTCCTACAGAATGGCAAAGATTTCGTGATGAGATGAAAGATGTTGATGCCGTTATTTTTGCAACTCCAGAATATAATCGCTCAGTACCTGCAGTTCTTAAAAATGCACTTGATGTCGGATCACGTCCTTACGGCCAAAGTGTTTGGGATAAAAAACCAGCAATTATTTTAAGCGTTTCTCCAGGTGCTATTGGCGGTTTTGGTGCAAATCATCATTTACGTCAATCTTTGACATTCTTGAATATGCCAATCGTTCAACAACCAGAAGTTTATATTAGTAATGTCACGAATTTGCTTGATGATCAATTAAAGATTACAAACGAAGGTACGCTTAAATTCTTGAAGAGCTCAATGGATACATTTGTTGATTTAATTCAACGCTTTGAAAAATAATCCTATTAAAAAGAGGTCCGAACTAGTAAATCTAGTTTGGACCTCTTTTTTATTAGTTGATATAAGCGTATTTATAATTCCACTGTGTACCAGCAGTATTATGAATAATTCCTTTTACATTATCTTTTTGTAAGAAAGAATAAACACTTTGATATAACGGTGTTACGCCTTGATCTTGTGACAAGAGTTGACTTGCTTGTGCCATATCTTGCCATCTTTTTTCAGAATTATTAGCATCAGTACCATTAGCTTTAGCCAATAGTGCGTTATATTCTGCATTATCATACTTTCCGTAGTTATAATCTGTACCCTTTTCAGGAATCATTAAAAATGAAATTGGATCGTTAAAATCAGCACCCCATCCTGTTAAGGCAATATCAAATTTACCTTGACGTCGTTCACTATTGGCTACTTGTGTTGGTACTGCTCGAATTTTAATTGAAAGTCCCGGTAGCACTTTTTCAAGTTGCCCCTTCAAATATTGAACAACAATTCCAGTTGAAGGATCATCACCATTATCATTCCCTGCCAAAATTGTTAGAGTGACGTTATGAATTCCGGTGGCAGTTTGTGCCGCTTTCCATTTTGTTTTTGCTAATTTAGTATTGTAGTCTAGCGTATTTGCTGTTTTTTGTGCGGCCGAAAAATCTTTACCTGTCTGAGGATCTTTAGCTAAATCCGTCGATACAAAGCCAGTGGGAACTAAAGAACCATTACCCAGAACCTTTTTAGTCAGTTGCTTGCGGTCTAACGCTAGTGAAATAGCTAATCGTGCATCACGATTGGTCAAAATTTTCTGCTTGTTAGCATCAGTACTAGCAAAGTTATAACTTAAGAAACTGACATAAGAATATGGATACTGAATATACTCTTTATCATTTTCATAATTTGCTACTTGCTCTTGAGATAACTTGCTTAAATCAAGTTGATTATTTTGATAAAGATCTAAACTCGTCTGAGGATCACTAACTACCTTATAGCTAATTGTCTGCAACTTAACTTTTTTTGCATCCCAATACTCATTATTTTTAACAAACTGCCAAGAATTATTTGTTCCCTTCCAGCCACTAATTTTGAATGGGCCACTATAAACCATGTATTTGGAATTCGTCGCATATTTTTTACCATATTTCTCAACAACTTTTTGATTTTGCGGTGCAAATAATGGATAAGCCATTAAAACCTTAAAGTAAGAAATTGGTCGTTCCAACGTAACAACAACTGTTTTTTGATCTGGTGCACTAATTCCAAGTTGATCTGGCGCTAATTTACCTTCACTAATTGCCTTCGCATTTCTGATTCCTTCGAATAAATAAGCATACTCTGATTTTGTTGCCGGATTAATTGTTCGACGCCAAGAATATACAAAATCTTGAGCAACAATCGGATCACCATTACTCCATTTAGCATTACGCAAAGTAAAGGTGTAGGTCTTACCATCAGCGCTGACTTTAGTTGCTTTGGCTAATCCAGCTGTTGGTTTGCCGTTTTTACCTAAACGGTAAAAACTTTCATAAACATTACCTGTTTGTCCATAGCCTGATGAAGTTGAAATATCAATCGTATTTAATTGCGCCGCTGCTGCTAGACGTAATGTTTGAGCACTGCCAGCTGTTTTGCTAGATTTTTTAGCACCACATGCCGTTAAAATTATAGTTAAAGTAATCAAAACCCCAATTCCTATTACCCTGCTAAATGTCTTGTTTGCTATTTTCATATTTTTCCTCCGTTTATGGCACTTGTAATTTACTAATAAAAAAAGACTGTGCGTTATATATACGCACAGTCTTAGCTCTCTTCTTATACAGTAATTGTTAGACTAACATCGATTAGCAGATAAGATGAGTTCTTGATGTGCAAATGCAAATAAGCCGTTGTTCATACAGTTACAACAGCAGTGCACATTTGAATTCATTTGTTTAAGTGTGTTAACCATCTTATCCACCCCTTTTTCCTAACATCATACTTTGTAAAAGTAAGGGTGTCAATGAAGAACCCTTCTAGCTTAAAATAACTGCAAAAATAACAATTGTATTACTCAATTAAACGTCAATTTATGATTGAGTTTTCAAAAAAATAGTGAAATAATGAATAATGTAATCGTTTTCTAAATAAACTCAAAGGTGATTTCTTGTGAAGATTAGAGCGGCAGTTGTTGAACAAAAAGATGCGCCATTTGTTATCCACGATGACATTGAACTAGCTGATATGCAGCCTGATGATATTCAGGTTCATATGGTTGCCAGCGGTATTTGTCACTCCGATGAAGCATTACGCGTAGGTGATGCGGTCATTGATTATCCAATCATACTTGGTCACGAAGGTTCCGGTATCGTAGAAAAAGTTGGTGCTCATGTTCAAAACTTTAAACCTGGCGATCACGTTGTATTGTCATTTTATGCTTGTGGTAACTGTGAAAATTGTTTAAAAGGTATCCCAACAAGATGTTTACATTACGGTGCTAATAATTTATCAGGTGTTCGTCCAGATGGAACTAGTCATTTTACTCAAAATAGTAAACACGTCGCCGATATGTTTGATCAATCTTCCTTTACCACAACAACCGTGGTCCGAGAGCGTAATTGTGTCAAAGTTCCCGATGATCTTGACTTACGTAAATTAGGACCTTTAGGTTGTGGCTATGTTACTGGTAGTGGTACTGTTTTAAACACGCTAAAACCACGCCCTGGTCAAACAATTGCAGTCTTTGGTACTGGCGCGGTCGGACTTGCAGCAATGATGGCAGGACGTATCTCCGGATGTACAACGGTTATTGCTATTGATATTGTTGATTCACGGCTAGCCCTGGCCAAAGAATTAGGTGCAACAGATGTCATTAATAGTAAGAATGAAGATGCCGTTGAAGCGATTAAGCAATTAACTGGTGGCTATGGTGTTGATTTTGCAGTTGATACTACTGGAGTTACGGCGGTTATGGAAAGTTCTATCAAAGCATTAGCTCAAGGCGGTGTTTCTGCATGTATCGCTGTTACGCCTAACCATATTGACCTAGATACTTGGAATGATCTCTGTGTTGATGATCGTTCAGTAATTGGTGTTAATATGGGCGACTCTATTCCACAAATTGATATTCCTCGGTTAATTAAGTTCTACCGTCAAGGTATGTTTGATTTTGATAAGACTGAAAGATTCTACGACTTCGATGAGATTAATCAAGCTAATGAAGATTCTCGATCTGGTAAAACCATTAAACCAGTTTTGATCATTGACAAAGATTACCAACCTGAAAGTTAATTTATAAATTTTATCGTACTAAATAAAAACACTTAATTTTAAATACTGCAGCATCAATTAACCATTGATTCCACTGCAAGTATTTTCAATTAAGTGTTTTTTAGTTATTTTATTAAAAGTTATCTATTCTAAAACTCTTTTACATGTGGCCCCTGTTCAGAAACACCCGCCTCAAGAATTCTCATGTCAATTAGTAACTCTTGATCTGTTACAAGTTTGGATTTTTTTTCAATAATAGCAGCGTACATTGCATCATATACTCGGCCGTAATCTCCTACTGGCGTTGGTAAATCTTTTTCTATCCAGTCACCATTACCGTTCAAATACTTTAAATGACCAAACGCATTAGGAGCATCTTGTCCAAAGTCAGATTGATCTGGCATAATTCCTGCTTTTAAATCATTTTCTTGCTGATCAATACCGTATTTAACAAAGCTACCTTTAGTACCGTTAAGTCTAAATGAAGGGTATGGCGTAGCAACTAACGGACCGGAACTTACAATCGCTTTTAATTTAGGATAAAACAGTTGAGTTTCATAATAATCATCTAATGTTCCTTGATTTTGTTGAGTCCGAATATCATAGAACACTCGTTGCGGTTGACCAAATAATGCCACAATTTGATCAATTGTATGAATACCTAAGCCATAGAATTGGCCATTAATTGGATCACTGTTAACAAACTGCTCACTAGGACGGAAATGATCCATATGCGATTCAATCGTTAAGGGTTCCCCTACATACCCAACTTCTAAGACATGTTTTAGTGCTAAATAGTCACTGTCAAAACGGCGATTTTGAAACGGCATAGCAATTAAGCCATTTTCTTTAGCTAGTTTTAAAAGTTCTTCAGCCTGTTCAGCAGTTTCGCAAAAAGGTTTCTCTACTAAAATATTCTTACCATGTAATAGCGCTTGTTTAGCTAAACTATAATGAGTTGCCGCTGGTGTCGTAATCGCAATCATTTGAACGTCAGAATCTTCAAGAATATCAGTAAAATCAGTTGTTAGTTCAACACCACTAGCTTTTAAATTATCTTGTTGTTCATGATAATGTCTAAAGCGATGATCATAAACCATTTTAACTTTTATTTGAGATCGGTTCTTTAAATAAGGTAAATGATAACGATTGGCACTTTTACCAAACCCTGCAAACGCAATAACTAATTGTGTCATACGATTTCTCCTTAATAATATCTTGAATATATTCTAATCATATCATTATTATGAGTATTTTCATTAAGTTTGTTTCTTAATAACCACGATTTTTTAGTGAAAAGCAACAGATTTTTTTGAATAGAATGACGATTTAAAATTTATATTATTTTTTTAATTAGAAAAATTATAAAACTTGTAACTTTTTCTAATTTTAAAAACAGCTTGATATCAGCTTTTAAAATCAGAAAAGACAATTATGAGTAATTGATTAAATTTTATTTCTCATTATTTTTTCATGAATAAGCATTCATGAGGGGGTATAATGTTTCAATAGATTATTTTTCTCTCAGAAAGGGGAATATTATGGCTGAGCAAAAAGACTCAAAGCAATTATTTTGGTACAATATTGCATTACTCGCATTCGTGGCCGTTTGGGGTTTAGGTAACGTCGTTAATAACTTTGCACAAGAAGGTTTAGTTGTTGTCGTTTCTTGGATTTTAATAATGGTTCTGTACTTCGTTCCGTATACTTTAATGGTAGGGCAAATGGGGGCAACCTTCAAAGATGCTGAAGGTGGTGTTTCTAGTTGGATTAAGGAAGTTTCAACTAAACGCCTCGCTTACTTTGCAGCTTGGACTTACTGGGTAGTTCATATTCCTTACTTAGCACAAAAGCCACAGGCAATTATGATTGCCTTAAGCTGGTTCTTTAGTGGTAATGGTAACTTTGTTAATGTTACTTCTTCAATGATCGTTCAAGCTTTGAGTTTAGTTATCTTCTTGATTTTCTTATTCTTAGCTTCTCGTGGTATTACAACATTGAATCGTATTGGTAGTATTGCTGGTATGTCTATGTTTATTATGTCAATTCTTTTCATTATTCTTGGTTTATCTGCACCAGCAATGACAGGTTCTTCTATTGCAACTGCAAATATGAATCACATTAGTACTTATATTCCAAAATTTGATTTTAAATATTTCACAACTATTTCTATGTTAGTCTTCGCCGTTGGTGGTGCAGAAAAAATTTCACCATATGTTAACAAGACGAAGAATCCTGCAAAGAACTTCCCTAAAGGTATGATTGCCTTAGCAATTATGGTTGCTGTTTCTGCAATTATGGGATCATTTGCAATGGGTATGATTTTCGATGCTAAACATATTCCTTCTGATTTAATGGCCAATGGTGCTTATGTGGCCTTCCAACGTCTAGGTAAATTCTACCATGTTGGTAATATTTTAATGTATGTTTATGCTATTGCTAACGCAATGGCTTCTATTGCAGCTTTTGCTGTTTCAATTGATGCACCACTACGTATTTTATTAGATGATGCTGATCCTCAATTCGTGCCAGCCGCATTACGTAAGAAAAACGCTGATGGCGTTCCTGTAAATGGTTATAAGCTTACTGGTGTTTTAGTTGGTATTATCATTATTATTCCCGCATTAGGTATCGGTGGTACAAACACCTTATACAACTGGCTGCTTAACTTGAATTCAGTTGTTATGCCACTTCGTTATCTCTGGGTATTCCTTGCTTTTATGCTTTTAAACAAGCACTTAGATAAATTCCATTCAGATTATATGTTTGTTAAAAATTCTAAATTAGGCTTTGGTATCGGTCTTTGGTGCTTCCTCTTCACCGCATTTGCCTGTGTTTTAGGTATGGTTCCTAAGATTGCTTATGCAACAAGCCCAACTGAATGGTGGTTCCAATTAGCATTAAATATTGTAATGCCGATCTTCTTAATTAGTTTAGGTTTGATCTTACCAGCATTAGCAAGACGTCAAAATCGCGAATTATAATTCAATAATAAAAAGTGTGACTCAGCAGTTTGCTGGGTCACACTTTTTTATTTTGCTTTTCAAACTCAACTTCAACTAGTTCGTTTCATACAGGTTTCTATTATTTCCCTGGAAATAATAGAATTTTAATCAACAAAAAAGAGAGTTCAGAAGATCTGAACTCTCTTTAAAATCTAAATTAGAATTTTTCTAAAATATCAGCATTTAACGCTTTAATTATTTTCTTAGCTAAGGCCAATGCATTTTGATAATCTTCAAACGCGATGAAACAATATGGTGTATGCGCGTATCTAACTGGCACGCTAATCACAATTGTTGGTGCTCCATTGTAACGATTGATAATTGCACCATCTTGTCCGCCACCAGTCCGAACTGAACGTTGAACAGGAATATTATTCTTAGTCGCAATATCTAATGCGAAACGTTGGAAATGTGGATTAGTGACAATTGTTGAATCAAAGTCACGTAACATAGGACCCTTACGTAATCCTGACTGAATTAAATAATTCGGCATCACCGTATCATCAGCAGGCGCGCCTTCAAATACAATAGCTAAATCAGGCTTAATTTTGCGTACAACAACTTCGGCACCGCGATCTCCCACTTCTTCTTGAGAAGAAAGGCCAGCAATAACATCTACATCTAATTTTTCCGTTGCTAAATCATTCATGGTTGATGCTAGTAATGCTGTACCAATTCGATTATCAAATGCTTTACCTAGGAATAAGCCGGTTTTATCATTATATTCACAGGTAACGTCTGGCACTACTGGTGCACCTACTTCAATACCATAAACATCAATAATTTCATCAGCACTAGAAGCACCAACATCAATACTTAATTCTTCAGGTTTGGGTAGACGTGTTTTTTCTTCGGCAGTCATAAAATGTGGTGGTGTACTGCTAACAATACCAGAGATCCATTCACCGTCACGATTACGTACTTTAACTTTTTGTGCTGGAATTGTAACTGTTGCCCAACCACCAACATTAACAAACATCATCTGACCATTTGGTTTAATAGCTCTAATCATAAAACCAACTTCGTCAGAATGCGCATCTAATTCAACCACAGGACGCTTGCCATCATTAGCAGGGTGCTTAACAAAAACATTACGCATATGATCTTCACTAACAGTTCCAGCGTCTTTCACTGTGTCTTTAAAAAGTGCTGTAACCTCGTCTTCAAACGAAGAAATTCCTCGTACATTTGATAAATCTTTAATTAACTGAATTGATTTCTCTTTATCCATTTTCTTCAACTCCTTATTCTTGTTTCACATGAAACGTTCTCTTATATTTTATCATTTTATCGTCATAAAAAGTTAAATCTCACAGTTAATTATCATATAAATTATCATTTAACAATTGTCCATTCATCAATGGTTCGATTATTCTCGTCTTTAAATTGTAACCAACTATTAGTGTTCCCAAAATAAAGAAATAACCCTACCTCATTGATGCTTTTTAAAACTACATCTTCAACAGTTATAAAATCTTCAGTAAAAGAATTAACATGTTCTTGACGCAATTGGGTAGCAAAACGTGCGGCAAAACCAAGCTTACCATTTGCGTTTAACTCTGGCTCTGATTTCATTTTTGCGCCAGATAAAATAACTACCTCATTTCTTTTACGCCAATAAATTGTTGCTTGTGTACCTTCGTAAACTGTTGAGAATTTTACTTTAGCAACCTTTGAATTCCATCTATGCCGAGCCTTAGCCGGACGTGATTTAGAAGATAACAGGTTCAGCCCTAATAATGTCATTATCGGTGACAAGTCCTGCCAATACTCTGCCATTATTTTTTGTTGGTTGGCTGGCACCGAATATTCAGTATGATCTTCTAGTTTAATGCCTTTTTCTCTGGCCTTGTTTATTATAAAACGCTCAAAATATTCAGCTTCAATTGTTTCTGGCGTTTTAATTTGTACAACTCGTGTCGGTTTCTTTTCAGCACTCAAGCTTTGAACACCAATTAACTTAGAATTTTCGTAATATAGCGTTGCAATTCCCGGTTGTGCCGTTGCAGTAGTCGATAGTAATATTTCACCCAAATCTGCTCCTAAATCCAATTTTAGTTGCTCATTTTGCCAATTTTTTTCAAGCTCAGTCATGTTGTTTTCCTCTTTTCAACAGAATGCGTTCAGATTAAATCTCTATATATAAAATGACGTTTCACATGAAACTTTTAATGAGATAATAATATAAAAGTGCCTTACAAAAGCTCAATTATACTATTGAAGTACTGCTCCATAAATTTTACCTTGTCAGCAATTTCTTTAACAGTAAAACTTTCATGTAGCGTAGTAACAACCCACTTATCTTCAATATCGTCTTCTCGATGAATAATCGCAATTAATTTACCATCAAATACGGATATAGGTGATATTATTTCCTCGGAAATAATATATACATCCTGAGGTTCATTATCGCCGCCTAATATGTTGGGTAAATAACCATAATTGATTGGATATGGGTCATGTTTGTCATCAGAATAGCCGATTGGGCGGTCTACAACAACGTGCAACATTGAATTTTTCATTCACCACACTCCCTAATGTCTACGAAAAAATCAATAACATTTATGCAATTTCATCGTATCATAGCCAATTATAAAATAGCTGATAATTAAACTACACCAAGTAGCTTTAATTTTCTCTGAAAGACGTTACTAAATTCTATTTTATTTATTATCGGAAAAATTCACATCTTGCTGTCTAATATGTTATAATAACTGACGGTGCCAAACCCATGAGAACGAAGATTGCTGGCGTATTATACGTTTTGAAAACAATCTTGCGTTCTCTTTTTTATAAAGAAAAAAGCCTTGGTCGAATCGACCAAGGTTTTTTCTTTATCTTAATTATTGTAGACAGGTTGTTGCCAAATATTTTTTAATACAATCGTTTGTTCACGATCGGGCCCAACAGAAAAAGTAGCAAGTGGTAATTTAACTAATTCTGAAACACGTTGAATATAGTTTTGGGCATTAATTGGTAATTCAGAGATTTCTTTAGCTTGTGTGATATCTTCATTCCATCCAGGTAATTCTTCATAAATTGGTGTGCAATCAGCAATATCTTTAAAACTTGCTGGATAGTAATCAATACGCTTGCCGTGAAGTTCATAAGCAACACAAATTTTAACCATTTCTAATCCAGTTAAAACATCAATTGAATTTAAGCATAATTCGGTAACACCAGCAACTTTACGTGAATGGTTTAAAACAACCGCATCCAACCAGCCAATGCGTCGTGGACGTTTAGTAACAACGCCATATTCATGACCTGCATCACGAAGATATTCACCAACTTCATTTGATTGCTCTGTTGGAAATGGGCCATCACCGACTCTTGATGTATAGGCTTTGGCAACGCCAACAACATGAGTGATGGCTTGAGGTCCTATGCCAGCACCGACAGAAACGCCACCAGCGGGATTAGAAGACGTTACATATGGATAAGTACCGTGATCAAGATCTAGCATAATTCCCTGTGCACCTTCAAAAAGTAAATTCTCATTTTTATCAATGCGGTCATTTAATAATTCACTACTATCAACAACATAATCCTTTAACTGTTGGCCATAATCGTAGAATTCATTGAATATTTCATCGTAATCTAATGCTGCTTGTTGGTAAATTTTTGTTAATAATTCATTTTTAAATTTTAAATTCGTTGCTAATTTTTTGGCAAAAGTATCTTTATCTAACAAATCAACCATTCGAATACCAGAACGTTCAGCTTTATCGGTATAAGCAGGACCAATTCCTCGATTAGTGGTACCGATTTTATTGTCATCACGATAATTTTCTTGAGCCTTATCTAAAGCAATATGATATGGCAAGATAATATGGGCACGATCTGAAATCACCAAGTTAGCCGTGCTCACACCTGCTTCATGAAGACGAGCAATTTCGGCAACGAGTGACTTAGGATTGAGCACAATTCCATTTCCCAAGACACAAGTCTTATCAGCATGTAAAATTCCGGATGGAATTGTTCTTAAGTGATAAGTTTGTCCATTTTGCTTAATTGTATGTCCTGCGTTGTCGCCGCCTTGATAACGTGTTACAACATCGGCATCTCGACTTAAAAAGTCTGTAATTTTGCCTTTTCCTTCGTCGCCCCACTGCATACCTACTACAACTGTTCCTGACATTTGATTGCCACCTTTTAAAATTGTTAACTACATGAAGGATTCTATCATTAATAGTTCTTATTTTCAATGTTTAATAAAATATTATCATTATATAAATAAAAAAAAACCATAAAAGACGTACAATCACCTTTTATGGTTTTATTATTTCCCAGGAAATAATAACTATTGTGGCATCATATCGCGATTCGAAACTGATGCAAACTTATTATACGATTTAACAAATAATAACTGCACCGTACCGCGAGCACCTGCCCGGTTTTTCTCAATAATAACTTCTACAGGACCAACATTTTGATCATCGTCACTTGGTTGTGCAGGAGCAGAACCAGTATCGCCATCTTCATCTTCAGAACGATAATAATCTTCACGATATAAAAAGGCAACAATATCGGCATCTTGTTCAATAGAACCAGATTCACGAATATCTGATAAGACCGGCCGCTTGTCTTGACGTTGCTCAACGCCACGAGATAATTGAGATAAGGCAATAACCGGAACATGTAATTCTTTAGCCAACATCTTTAATTGTCTAGAAATTGCTGATACTTCTTGTTGACGATTTTCTTGGCCGCTACCTTCAATTAACTGTAAGTAGTCGATTACAATTAAACCTAAATTCTTCTGCTCTTGTTGTAAGCGGCGGCATTTAGCTCGAATTTCGGCCATCTTAACACCTGGCGTATCATCGATATATATATTTGCTTTAGATAGACTAGCCATTGCCACCATTAAATGATCCCATTCTTCATCTGTCAACTGACCAGTCCGTAAATGATTGGATTCAATATTTCCTTCAGCACAAATCATTCGATTAACCAACTGTTCAGCACCCATTTCTAGGCTAAAAATAGCAATTGAAACATCTTCGTTTTTAGTGCCAATATTCTGAGCAATATTTAAAGCAAAAGCTGTTTTACCAACACCGGGACGTGCTGCTAAAATGATTAATTCATCTTCGTGCAAACCAGCGGTAATGCGATCTAAATCAGCATATCCAGTTGATAACCCAGTAATTGTACTATCTTGTTTAGTTAATTCATCAATATTAGCCATCGATTCTAACAAAACATCACTAATTTGTTTAAACCCATTACGATTACGGTTTTGGCTAACATCCATGATCTGCTTTTCAGCATTATCTAGTATTGTCGTGGCGTCTTCATCTTGTTGGTAACTCTCATTTACAATATGAGTCGCCGTGCCAATTAAACGTCGCAACATTGATTTTTCTTCAACGATTTTGGCATAGTAACCGACATTGCGGTATGAAGGTGTATTTGACGCTAACTCGGCAATATATGCCGCGCCACCTACGTCTTCAAATTGATGATGACTTTCTAACTCACTACGTATGGTTACAACATCAATTGCATCTTGCCGATCACTAATATTAATCATTGCCTGAAAAATAATTTGATGGGCACGCCGATAAAAATCTTCAGGTACTAAATATTCCATTGCGTCCACAATAGCATCCGGTCTTAAAAAGATCGAACCTAGAACTGCTTGTTCAGCCTCTTCACTATGTGGCGGTAACTGGTTTTGTAAATTATCCATTATAACCTCTCAGCCTAAATACATGAAACTAGTAAAAAGTTTGGCACTAAATAATGCCAAACTTAAAAAAATCCTATTCTATTCTGCGGTAATATGAACTCGAATAACCGCGTTAACGCCATTATAAAGTTTAACTGGAACATTGGTATAACCTAAAGTTTTAATTGGTTCTGATAAAGACAATTTACGTTTATCAAGTTTAATACCAAATTGATCTTCAAGTGCAGTGACAATTTGTTTACTAGGAACGGAACCAAATAAACGACTGTCAGAACCTGCCTTTGATTTAATTGAGACAACAGTTTTGTCATCTTCAAGTTGTTCTTTAATTTGCTTAGCAGCAGCTTTTTCGTTAGCAGCTATTTTAGCTTCAGCCTTTTGTTGTGCTTCTAAATGACTGATCGCCTGTTTCGTAGCTAACTCAGCTTTACCATTCTTAATCAAAAAATTACGCGCATAACCGTCAGGAACTTCCTTAACTTGGCCACGTTTGCCTTTACCACGGACATCTTCTAGAAAAATAACTTTCATGAATAAATACCTCCTAAGGAATTCTGAATTTATTGATCATCTTGTATCTCGTCTAAAATACTAACTAATTGTTGTTTAGCTTGTGCAATAGTTGTGTCTTTTAATTGCGTTGCGGCATTTGATAAATGACCGCCACCACCCATTTTTTCCATCACAACCTGTACATTGATTTTGCCGAGGCTCCGCGCAGAAATACCAATTATATCATCTAAACGACGACTAATTACAAATGATGCATCAATACCTGATAATTTTAGCATAGTGTCGGCCGCCTGGGCAGCAATTACCGGATCATATTTCTGATTTTCTTCACCTAAGGCGATCGCAATATTACTGGTTACCATTTCTAAGTTATCTATTAAATGATTACGTTGAATAAATTCATCAGCATTTTCTTTTAATAGTTGTTGAACCATGCCATTATTAGCCCCAACTGAACGTAAGTAACTTGCAGCATCAAAAGTACGAGTGCCGGTTCGTTGTGAAAATGACTGTGTATCAACAGAAATTCCAGCCAACATGGCTGTCGCTTCAATTTTGTTAAGAGGTTCAACATCAGTTGGTTGATATTCAAATATCTCGGCAATTAGTTCGCAAGTTGATGAAGCATAAGGCTCAATGTATGTTAACATCGGATTTTCTGGAAATTCTTCACCACGTCGATGATGATCAATAATCACAACACGCTGTTTAAGCTTGTCATACAACGCTGAGCTGATTGAAATAGATGGTTTAGAGTGATCTACCATAATCAACATACTATCGCTGCTAGCCATCTCTAATGCTTGTTCTGGCGTAACGACGCTTTGATAAATTTCTGGATAGTCTTTAACGTCGTCTACTAATCTTTGGACATCTGTATGAATCGAGTTCTGATCTAAGACAATATGGCATTTAATTCCATTCATCTGAGCAATACGACGAATGCCTAATGAAGCACCAACAGCATCCATATCTGGATGATTATGTCCCATTACAAAAATATCATTTGCTGAAGCAAATAAACCTTGTAGCGCTTGACTAATCATTCGTGCTCTAACTCGCGTACGCTTCTCCATTGGGTTCGTCTTGCCACCATAGAAATGAGCCTGTTGACCTTTAGCTCTCACAACTACTTGATCGCCACCTCGGCCCAAGGCAAGATCCAAATTACTTTGAGAAGTAATAGCCAACTCAGCTAAATCATCACTCCCATATGCAAAGCCAACACTGAGCGTAACGGGAAAGTTCTGAACTGAGGTATCTTCACGAATCTTATCCAGAATTTGGAATTTATTAGCTTCTGCTTTAGCTAAAGCTTTAGCGTAAGCTAACACAAAGAAATGATCTTCATCAACGCGTTTTAAAAACATTTGGTAATCACTAGCCCAATCCGATAGGCGATTAGTCAAATAATTACTAAGATTAGAAACACCTTGATCGTCCATTGTTTGTGTGATTTCATCATAATTATCAATAAAAATCTGGCCAATAACAATTTGTTGATCATTAAATCGCTGTTCAATATTAGCTGAACGCGTTACATCCAATAGATATAAGGCGCCAACTTTTTCTTGAACGGTAATTTCAAATTTTCGTCCATTCCAATCAATCACTTGAGTTTTTTCATCATCTTTATGTTGATCAATCATTTTAGCTAAATTATCATCGATATCACGAATTTTTTTACCTAAAACTTGTTGATCGCCTAGATAATCCTGAAACGTTGGATTAACCCATTGAATCTCACTCTCTTGATCAAAAAGCATGATACCAATTGGCATTTGAATTAAGGCTGACTGCTCACCTTGTTTAATGCGATAAGATAAGTCTGAAACATATTTATTGGTGTTCTTAAAAATAACTTCAAATCCATAAAAAATAACACCAACTAATAAAATCATGGCTACAAGAAAGATAATTCCAAAAATTGGCATAATAATTAATGCAATCGCACTTGCTAGTATCGCAATTCCTACAACTGTCAGAGCAATGATTCTTAATTGAACATCGGCAAAGAAAGTTGGAATTCTAAATTTTTCGCGAAACCAACTTATTATTTTTTTCATAATACTCCTTAAACTTATTAATAAGATAATTACTAATCTTTATTAAACCGTTACTTGTGCCTATTTTACCATAAAAGCTTATAAAATTCTTTAGAAATAAACATGATTCTCTGGCGCTAACTATTTGCCTTCTTACTATTTTCCCTTAACTGTATCATAGCTTATTAGTGCCTTAATTTGATTTCTAACAAGTTTAGCTAATGGCTAGTATCTTTACCCATTATTGATTAAATGAAGCTGTCAGCATGGCTTAAATTCTTGATAAGTAATCTTTTTGCACCATACAAAAAAAGAGCCGCATAATTGCGACTCTTTTTACATTTACTTTTTAGTCTTCACCAACAAATGGTAATAAGGCCATAATACGTGCACGCTTGATAGCAACGGTTAACTTGCGTTGGTTCTTAGCGCTAGTACCAGTTACTCGGCGTGGTAAAATTTTACCTCGTTCTGAGATAAAACGTTTCAACAATTCAGTGTCTTTGTAATCGATGTATTCGATGTGATTAGCAGCGATAAAATCGACTTTACGACGACGACGGCCGCCACGACGTTGTTGAGCCATGTGAATTCCTCCTCTCAAGCGTTATTTCGAATTTTCAATTAGAATGGTAAATCATCATCAGAAATATCAATAGGTTCGCCATTATTAGCAAACGGATCTTCACCAACAGAATTTTGTTGGTTATTCTGATTACCAAAACTATTATTCATATTATTTGATTGACTATAATTATTAGAATTATTAGAGTTCATCGACTGACCTGAGCCAGCATTGTTACTCTTTGGTTCCAATAATGAAAAGTTATCAACGACAACTTCAGTCACATACACACGTTGTCCTTGTTGGTTATCATAGTTACGTGTTTGAATACGACCATCAATACCAACTAAAGAACCTTTATGAGTAAAGTTCTTGAAGTTTTCAGCTGCTTTACGCCAGATCACACATTGAATAAAATCAGCTTCGCGATCACCTTGGGCATTTGTAAATTGACGATTAACTGCAATAGTGAAGGATGCAACAGCAGCGCCACTACCGGTGTAACGCAAATCAACGTCCTTTGTAAGTCGGCCAACAAGTACTACACGATTAATCATTTAAAAATCCCCTTTCAAATTGAAAAAATTAGTTTTTATCATCGCGTTTAACGATCATGCTACGTAAAACAGATGTGTCAATCTTTGAAAGACGATCAAATTCGTCGATAGCTTTTGAGTTATCGGCTTTTACGTTAACAATATGATAGATACCTTCGCGGTAATTCGAGATTTCATAAGCGAGACGACGCTTAGACCAATCTTTAGAATCAACCACTTCAGCACCATCAGCACCTAAAATTTCGTCATAATGCTTGATCAAAGTAGCTTTTGACTCTTCGTCAAGATCTGGCTTAATGATATAAGTAACTTCGTAAAATGTTTCTGCCATGGTTTTACACCTCCTTATGGACTATTGGTTCTTATCTACTAAGAACAAGGAGTAAGCAACAAATAGTCTGCTCACAAACTAGTAGTTTAGCATAGATAAGATATTTAAACAACAAAAAAATCGTTCCGACTTTAAAAAGTAACATAGAATTGGCTACATTTTTAAATACGTCAAAACGATTTATTTGCTTTTCGCTAATAACTTAACTATCTATCTGAATCGTCAGAATTATCCGTCTCTGAAAAATCTTGATCAGCAGATTCGGCACGATCAACTAATGCTTCAACATCTTTAGGCAATGTTTGTTCACTAGCTTCAGTATTAGTCTCAATTGTTTCATTTTGAGCAGTTGACTCACTGGCTTCTGGGTCTTCATGATCAACTTTTGCTAAGGTGGCTACCTTAGCGCCATTATCAACTTTAATCAACCGTACACCTAATGTTGCTCGTCCAGTTTGGGAAACATTTTGAACTGGGAAGCGAATGAGGATACCCTCTGTTGTGATCAACATTAAATCTTCACTGCCATCAACTGCAACTAAGCCTGCTAAAGGTCCATTTTTCTCAGTGATATTGGCAGTCTTGATACCTTTACCACCGCGACCTTTAATTGGATATTCGCTAACCGCTGTTCGTTTACCATAACCGTTCTCAGAAATCGTTAGGATCTCTTGATCAGCCGTTAAAATAGCTGAACCAATGACGTAGTCTTCTTCACGTAAACGAATACCACGAACGCCAGCAGCAGTTCGTCCCATTGAGCGTACAGTTTCTTCGTTAAAGGAAACTGCATAACCTAGGTGAGTACCAATCAAAATGTTTTGCTTGCCGTCGGTTAACAAGACATTCGTTAACTCATCACCGTCACGTAACGTCAATGCGCGCAGACCGTTACTACGAATATTAGAAAATTCGTTAACAGGCGTCCGTTTAACGGTTCCTAAACGAGTAATAAAGAACAAGCTATCATTATCATCAACATCATGGACATTAATAACCGTCTCAACATTTTCGCCAGTATCAATTCCTAACAAGTTAATGATTGGTATCCCTTTAGCAGTACGACCATACTCTGGAATTTCGTAACCTTTAGCTCGATATACTTTACCAGTATTCGTAAAGAACAGTAGCGTATCGTGCGTCGATGTATAAATCAACTGTTCAATAAAGTCATCATCATGGACACCCATGCCTTGAATACCACGACCGCCACGATTTTGAACTTTAAACTCATTAGCTGGTAATCGTTTAACATAGCCATTATGTGTTAAGACAATCATCACTTCTTGTTCTTCAATTAAATCTTCATCTTCAAGACTTAATTCTTCACCAACTAATAATTCTGTCCGTCGTTCATCACCAAACCGTTTTTGAATTTCTAATAATTCTTCATAGATGATTTGATCAATGCGTTCTGAACGAGCCAAAATATCTTCTAAATCAGCAATAGTTGCCATTAAGTCGTTATATTCGGCTTCGATTTTATCTCTTTCCAAACCAGTTAAGCGAACTAAACGCATATCTAAGATTGCTTGTGCTTGCTTATCACTTAATGCGAACTGACTCATCAAAGTATTCTTAGCAACTTCACCTGTTTGTGAACCGCGAATAATACGAATAATTTCATCAATATGATCTAAAGCAATTCTCAAACCTTCTAGAATATGAGCTCGTGCTTTTGCCTTCTTAAGATCAAATTCTGTCCGGCGACGAATCACTTCTTCTTGGTGAACCAAATAATATTGCAAAATTTCTTTGAGGCTTAATTGTTTAGGGGCACCGTTCACGATTGCCACCATATTAAACCCAAACGTTGTTTGCATTGACGTTAATTTATATAAATTATTCAAAACGACTGATGCACTAGTATCGCGACGAATATCAATAACAATTCGCATACCTTCACGGTCGGATTCATCAGTTAAATCAACGATGCCGTCAATTCGTTTATCACGTGCTAATTCAGCAATTCGTTCTACCAATCTAGCTTTATTGACCATGTAAGGAATTTCGCTAACAATGATGCGTTCACGGCCATTTTTTAAAGTCGTCACTTCTGTTTTGGCACGGAGAATAATGGTCCCCTTACCAGTTTCATAAGCTTTACGAATACCAGATTTACCCATGACAATACCACCAGTTGGGAAATCTGGACCAGGGAGTGCTTCCATCAAATCAGCAGTTGTAGCATCAGGATTATTCATCAATAAATGTAATGCACTAATGGTTTCTGATAAATTATGAGGTGGAATATTCGTTGTCATACCAACGGCAATACCAGTTGCACCATTCACCAACAGATTAGGGAAACGAGCTGGTAAAACAACTGGTTCTCGTTCAGTACCGTCATAGTTAGGTTGGTAATCAATCGTGTCTTTATTAATATCTCGAAGCATTTCAACGGCAATTTTGCTCATTCTTGCTTCGGTATAACGCATTGCAGCGGCACCATCACCATCAACTGACCCGAAGTTACCATGGCCATCAACTAAAAGGTAACGGTAACTAAAATCTTGAGCCATTCGTACCATACCTTCATAAATTGAAGAATCACCATGGGGATGATACTTACCCATAACATCGCCGACAATACGAGCTGACTTTTTATAAGGCTTATCCGGTGTAACGCCTAATTCGTTCATACCATATAAAATCCGACGTTGAACGGGCTTTAAGCCATCACGTACGTCTGGCAAAGCTCGCGCGACAATAACACTCATTGCATAGTCTAAAAATGAGTCCCGCATTGTCTTAGATAAATTAACTGTTTCAATGCGATGGTCTTCAAATTCTGCCATTTACTTCGCAAACTCCCCTTCTAAACATCTAAATTCTTCGTGTACTTCGCATGAGATTCAATAAATTCACGACGTGGACCAACATTATCGCCCATTAGCATTTGGAAGACATCATCAGCTTCTTTGGCATCTGTTACCTCAACACGATCCATCCGCCGGTTTTCGGGATTCATGGTTGTTTCCCAAAGTTGTTCAGCATCCATTTCGCCTAAACCTTTGTAACGCTGAATAGCTGGTTTTGGTGAGGCTGGTAGTTGACCTACTACCTCGTTTAGTTCCTCATCAGAGTCGATATAACGCATGAATTTACCTTGACGAACTTGATATAGTGGTGGCTTAGCAATATACACGTAACCAGCTTCAACAACTGGACGCATATAACGGTAGAATAACGTCAGCAATAATGTCCGAATATGCGCACCATCGACATCGGCATCAGTCATGATAATTAATTTATGATAGCGTGCTTTACTAAGATCAAAGTCACTACCAAATCCAGTTCCCATGGCTGTAAATAGCGTTCTAATTTCTTCATTAGCTAAGATTTTTTCCATTGAGGCTTTTTCAACGTTCAAAATCTTACCACGAATTGGCAAAATAGCTTGCGTTAAACGAGAACGTCCTTGCTTAGCAGAACCACCGGCTGAATCACCCTCGACAATAAATAATTCAGAAATTTCTGGATCTTTACTCGTATTGTCTGCCAACTTACCTGGTAAATTACTGATTTCCAAACCTGATTTTTTCCGAGTTACTTCACGAGCATGTTTAGCAGCCAGACGTGCTTTAGAAGCTAACTGGCCTTTTTCCACAATTTGTTTAGCAACGGTTGGATTTTCAAGTAAGAATTTATTAAACGTCTCAGAAAACATTTTGTCGGTAACTGTTCGTGCATCAGAATTACCTAATTTTGTTTTGGTCTGTCCTTCAAACTGAGGATCTGGATGTTTAATCGAGACAACAGCCGTCATCCCTTCACGAACATCATCGCCTGATAAATTATCGTCATTTTCTTTGATTAACCCGGTTTTCTTACCATAATCATTAATAACCCGAGTTAAGGCAGCTTTAAACCCAGCTTCGTGAGTCCCACCTTCATAGGTATGAATATTGTTGGCAAAAGTTAAAAGATTAGAATGAAAATCATCGGTATATTGAATAGCAACTTCGACAGTAATGTCATTTTGCTCACCTTCAACGTAAATCGGCGTTGGGAAAATAACTTCTTTACCTTCGTTTAGATATTCAACGTAACTGCGAATACCACCAACATAATGATATTCGATTCGTTCGGCAGACTCTGCACGTTTATCTGTAAAGGTTAATTTTAATCCCTTATTCAAAAAGGCTAATTCCCGAATCCGGGTATTTAAAACTTTATCATCATAAATCGTCGTTTCAGTAAAGATATCTGGATCAGGAACAAAGTGAACTTTAGTGCCATGTTCATGTTCAGGTGCATCGCCAATCACAGTCATTTCAGTATTAACTTTTCCCCGAACAAAATCCATATAGTAACGTTTACCCTCATGAGTAACGGTTACATCTAAGTTAGTTGACAAAGCGTTGACAACTGAAGCACCAACACCGTGCAAACCACCAGAAACTTTGTATCCGCCACCGCCAAACTTACCACCGGCATGTAAGATCGTAAATACTGTTTCTAAAGCTGGTCTACCCGTCTTTTTTTGAATACCAACTGGAATACCACGACCATCATCGACGACTGTAATACTATTGTCTGGTTCAACCGTAATATCGATTTGTGACGCAAATCCAGCTAAGGCTTCGTCAATCCCGTTATCAATAATTTCCCAAACTAAATGGTGTAAGCCTTGTGAACTGGTCGAACCGATATACATACCCGGACGTTTACGAACAGCTTCAAGTCCTTCAAGTACTTGAATTTGACTAGCGTCATATTCCTTAGCTTTTTCTTCTTTTTCTAATTCAACTTCTGTGATTGTTTCTGGATCAGAAGATTGATCAGCTGATATATTTTTATTTTCCTCGTCGTTCACGTCAAATCCTCCTAGCGTTAACCTTAATTCTAGTGAATAACTTTTCCTGAACTAACCGTGAAAGTAGTGGGTTGACCAATAATATCTCGAGCAACACCATCTAAACTAGTAGTTGTTAGGAATGTTTGGACACGATTATGAATGGTTTGTAATAAATGTGTCTGCCGTAAATCATCCAACTCGGACAAAACATCATCTAATAATAAAACTGGTGTTTCACCGGTTTGAGCCTTCATCATCTCAATTTCAGCAAGTTTTAAACTTAAAGCAACGGTGCGTTGTTGACCTTGTGATCCAAAAGTCTGGACATTTTTATCATTAACAATAAAACTAACATCGTCGCGATGAGGTCCTAAGGCAGTTGTGCCTTGTTGCAACTCACGCTTTTGTTGTTTTTGATACTGTTCTTTTAAATATTGATAAAGTTGCTCGGAACTTTGAATTTCAGCTGTTGGCAATACCGTTTGATAATTAAAAATTAATTGTTCACGTTGTTGTGTAATTTGCTGCTGTTGCGCATTGGCATATTCAGACATTTGTTGTAAGAAATTTTTCCGCGCCCAGATAATTTCTGCACCAAAACCGGATAATTGATCAGATAATACCTCTAAATAAACTAAATCCTTAGCCTGATGGCGTTGTAACGAACGTAAATATAAATTACGTTGCCGCAAAATCGAGCGATATTGCGTTATATTGTATAAATATTGGTGATTAATTTGACCAAATTCCATATCAATAAAACGCCGCCGACCAGCAGGTGAGCCTTTAACAAGGCCTAGATCTTCCGGGGCAAACAAAATAACATTAAACTGACCAACATATTGAGATAATCGCTTTTGTTCAAGATGATTAATTTTAGCTCGTTTACCTTTGTGACTTAGCACGATCTCTAATGGTAGCCGCCCAACTCGTCTTTGAATAACTCCAGAAAGTTTAGCAAAATCATGACCCCATTGAATTAAAGATTTATCATCATTAGTTCGATGAGAACGTGCTAAAGATAGGACATAGACAGCTTCTAATAAGTTGGTTTTACCCTGAGCATTTTCACCAATCAACACATTAGTTTGTGGTGAAAAATCAAGTGCTAATGAATCATAATTGCGAAAATGAGCTAATTCAAGGTGTTCTAAATACATTTTAAGCCTTCACAATTTCGTAAACTTCGCCACTACTTAATTTGATTATGTCACCTTGATACAATTTTTTGCCGCGTCGATTTTCAGCTTGACCATTTAAGGTCACTGGTTGTTCTTGCAAATAAAATTTTGCTTGACCACCGCTACCAATGATGCCTTCTTCTTTCAATAATTGCGTCAAAGTTAAATAATCGGCGGTTAATTTGATCTGTTTCATAACAATCACTCCCACCAATAAAAATATAAGTTTCACTATTCAATTATACCCTTTTTAACCAATCAAAACAACGATGTTAGAATTTTAATGCGATTTAAGACCATTTATAGTTAGCTAATATATTTTGACCAAAAAAGCTAAAATTGCTGAAAATGAATTATATGACGATATGAGCCAATTCTTTATCAATGGCCTAAATAAAAAAACAAGTTTTAAATATTTCATTGTTGAAATATTTAAAACTTGTTTTGTAAACAGTCGAACTAGCTACTAAAAAGTTCTAACTGGTGTAATTAATTGAATATAGTGTTCAGCGTCTTCAGAAGGTACTAAAGTAAACGGCCGTAAATTAGTTGTGAAAGATAACTTGATTTCAGTTGAGCCGAATGCTCGGAGCGCATCTTTTAAGTAATCCGGATTAAAGGAAATATCCAATTCATTACCTACTAATGAACTTAAACTTAATTCTTCTTCGACATTACCAACATCTGGAGAGTTACTAGACAGTGTTGCCATATTTTCAGCCGGATTAACTTGTAAGCGAACAACATTATTTCGACTTTCATGAGAAAGTAAGGACGCACGTTCAACAGAAGCTAATAAAGTTGATGCATCAATTTGAATAGTTGTCGTTGAATCCGTAGGAATTAAACGAGTTGTGTCTGGATAATTGCCTTCAAGTAAACGTGAATAAAATTGTGTCTGGCCAAAAGTAAAGAGCACTTGGTTATCTGTAATTTTTAGTTGCACATCATCTTGATAGTCAGCTAACATTCTCGCTAATTCAGTTAAACTTTTACCGGGAATTACAAAATCGTAATTACCTTCAACATTAGGTAAGTCAAGTTTACGTTGAGCTAGGCGATGACTGTCAGTAGCAACGGCCAACAAGCCATCAGCATTAATTAAGAAATGAACACCTGTTAGGATAGGACGACTTTCTTGAGCTGAAACAGCTAAGACGGTTTGGTTAATTAAACCTCTTAATAGATCTGCAGAAAATTCTAACTGACTTGCATCACTTACTTCTGGTAAATGAGGATAACTATTTGCATCAAAACCAATAACAGTGAATTCAGATTTTCCTGAAGTTAAAGTGACTTGGAAATTATCTTTAACTTCAAAAGTAAATGTTTCTTCAGGTAATTTTTTAACGATTTCACTAAAGAAACGAGCGGTAATAATAATTGAACCTGTTGATTCAATTTGTAACTTCAATGCTTCGTCAGTTACAGGTAACATTGTTTCAATTGAAATATCAGCATCGCTACCTGTTAATTTTAATCCTGATTCGGTCAAATCAAATTTAATCCCTGTCAAAATTTGAATAGCCGTTTTTGATGGGACAGCACGTAAAACATTATTAAATTGTCGAATGAAGTTAAGACGATCAATTGTAAATTTCATTGGATACCCTCCTAGGTGTTTTTATTATATATATAAAAGAATTTAAAGTAATAGTAATAGGCTTTGTTGATTATGTGGATAAAGGAAAATGTTCCGTTAGATTGGTTATTTGTCCTGTGTATAACTTGTGGAAAGTTTTGGGGACGATTAAAAAGTTTTCCACAGGCTAGCCTTTAAGTAATTTTTTTAAATCACTAATTTGAGAACGTAATTCTGAATCGTGATTTTGATCTTGCACAATTTTTTCATGGGCATGAATAACAGTTGTGTGATCTTTGCCGCCAAACTCTTTACCAATTTTAGGTAAGGAATTTTCCGTTAATTCGCGTGAAAGATACATGGCTATTTGCCGGGGAACAACAATATTTTTAGTCCGCTTCTTCCCAGTTAGATCGGAAACTTGAAGACGATAATATTGAGCGACAACTTCTTGAATCTTGCTAATTGAAAGACCATGTTGTTGCGCTGAATCTTTGAGTCCCTTAAGCGCAGCAATAGCAGTCTCTAAAGTAATATCGATTTTATTAATTGTGGCATAGGCTTGAACGCGAACCAGTGCTCCTTCAAGTTCACGAATATTAGTATCAATTTGGCCGGCGATGTAATTTAACGTTTGATTATCAATTTCCAATCCTTCAGCGACCGCTTTATTACGCAAAATAGCAATTCGTGTCTCCAAATCTGGCGGTGTGATATCCGCAGATAGGCCCCATTTAAAGCGCGAAATTAAGCGATCTTCCAACTTAGGAATATCACTAGGAATACGATCAGAAGTTAAAACAATTTGTTTTTTGTTTTCATATAATTTGTTGAAAGTATGGAAGAATTCTTCCTGAGTCGCTTCTTTATCTGCAAAGAATTGAATATCATCCACTAATAACAAATCAACGGAGCGGTATTCACGCCGAAATTCTTCCTGTCGACGGGTGCGAATGGAATTAATAAAATCATTGGCGAATTCTTCACTGGTTACATACTTAACTTTTGCTTCAGGATTACGCCGTAAAACTTCATGACCAATAGCTTGCATCAGATGGGTTTTACCTAATCCAACACCACCGTAAAGATTAAGCGGATTGTAAACTTGTCCTGGTTCCTCAGCAGCAGACAGTGCAGCTGCTTGCGCTAAGTAATTACCAGAGCCAACGACAAAACTATCAAAAGTATATTTATCATTTAAATGGGTATCATGAGCATAAACTTGACCAGGCGCATCAACGCCAGTCACGATTGGATCATCAACATCTTCTTTATGATTTTCATTGGGAACTGTTAAATCGAGGCGAATTTTTTGCCCAGTGTAGTCTTGCAAAATTGTCTCAGATTCAGCAACTAAGTTACGATCCCAATAATCACGATGAAAGGCAGAAGGTAATTCTAAAGTTAAGACACCATTAACTAAAGAGATCGGTTCTACAGGTGCGATCCAAGTGTCATAACTAACGGATTCAAAGTTTTTTTGCAATTCGGAAACGAGTTTTTCCCATAGTAATTTTTCATTAGCCAATTTTCAATACTCCTTTCCTAAAATAAAAAGATAAATTAAGTTTATCATTCTCAAAAAAAGTTTTCCACAGCTTTCCAATATTTAAAAAAATTAATCACAGAAAAGGAATAAGTAATCCACTGGCTGTGGATAAAATTAGAAAACAAACAATAAATTTTAAAAATTAAACAGCCAATTGTGGATAACTAAAAGATAAATCAAGCTAGAAATTAACGTTTTTGAATTTTTAACAGGGGCTGTGGATAAATTTTAAGACAGGGTGTGAATTTTGGAAAAACCTGTGGATATTGTTGTGCATTTAAAATAATTTTCCACAGCTAATTAACGCCGATTTTTTTAATTGTGGAAAACTTTTTGTCAAATTTTTACTTTTTAATTGGAAAAAAAGTAAAAGACAGTTTCTTTTTGCACGTGTATATGCTAGTATATTTAAGTAATTGCGCTGGAAGAAGTCGATTTAACCGATCTTCATGGTGTATCCACTGTATTATATTTAGGAGGTGCAGCACACATGACAACTAAGAGAACATATCAACCAAAGAAACGTCATCGCGAACGAGTTCATGGTTTTATGAAACGTATGAGCACGAAGAACGGTCGTAGAGTATTAGCTAGACGCCGTGCTAAAGGTAGAAAAGTATTATCTGCTTAAAGGCCACTGGGATCAGTGGTTTTTTTTATTAATTTCAATTTGATTTAAAAAGGACAAAGATTGGACAAGTCAGATGCGTAAGTCTTATCGAGTAAAAAAAGAAAAAGAATTTCAGCTAGTATTTGAGACTGGTCGTTCAGTTGCTAATCGTAGTTTTGTGATCTATCGATTAGATAAACCCGGACAGGCTCATTTTCGTGTCGGCATTTCTGTGGGCAAAAAAATAGGGCATACTGCAGTCAGCCGTAATCGGATGAAACGTTATATTCGACAAAGCCTCCATGAATTAGATGGCGAATTGAAACAAGACGTCGACTTTTTAGTTATTGCCCGAAAAAACGCAAAAAATTTAACTATGGCAGAGACTAAAAGTAATCTGATACATGTGTTAAAATTGAGTGAGCTGTTACCTGTCGAACAAGAAGACTAAACAGTGACTAAAATTTGATTCGTGAGGAAAAATTAGTGAAGAAACGATCGCATTTAAAAAGAGTTTTATTGGCGGTTTCGTTATTAAGTTTAATGTTGTTCTTAACAGCATGCGGTAATTTGAATGCGCCAATTACAAGTGAAAGTACCGGTTTTTGGGATCATTATGTGTTATATTCCTTTTCACGCTTTATTTTGAAGTTAGCTTCATTATTAGGTGGTAGTTATGGTTGGGCAATTGTTGTCTTTACAATTATCGTACGGATTATTTTGTTACCATTAAATCATTTCAGTACGAAAAATATGAAGAAACAAAGTGCTATCCAACCAGAATTACAAGCACTTCAAAAGAAGTACAGTGGCAAAGATGTTGAAACACAACAAAAACTTCGTGAAGAAACACAGAAGTTGATGTCTGAGGCTGGTGTCAATCCAATGTTGGGTTGTTTACCAATGCTAATCCAATTGCCATTTATGTACGCCTTGTATCAGGCAATTTGGCGGACCACGGAATTACGTCAGGGAACATTCTTATGGATGCAACTTGGTGAACGGGATCCATACTACATTATGGCTATCTTAGCGGGTGTTTTCACGTTCTTAAGTACTTGGATTAGTAATATGTCAATGCCACAAAATGGTTCAACTGGTAAAATTATGATGTACGTTATGCCATTCATGATTATGATTCCAGCATTAACCATTGCATCAGCTATTTCACTTTACTGGGTTGTTTCTAATGCCTTCCAAGTTGTACAAACTTTAATTTTGCAAAACCCATTCAAGGCTAAGCGCGAGCAAGAAGAAAAAGAACAGGCGCAACGCGAACACGATCGTAATTTAAGACGAGCGCGTAAACGAGCTTACAGCAAGCGTAAGAAATAATAGAAAGGAACGGAGTTGATCACATGGCTCAATATGAAGGTGAAACAATTGAATTAGCTATCCAAAAAGGATTGGCTGACCTAAAGATTGAACGCGAAGAAGCAGACATTCAGGTTGTACGCGAAGACTCACATGGTTTTCTTGGTATTGGTAAAAAGACCGCAATTGTTGAAATGCAAATTTCTCCAACGGTTGTTGCTGCCAAGAAAGCCAAGCAAGAAGTTCGAGATCAAAAAATTCAAAAAACGATTAAGAATGATGCTAAACAAGATCAACAAACCGTTTCTGAAATTAAAGATAAAGTTGCTGCTGAAGCTCAAAAAACAACGGAACCTTCCGCAAACAATCAGGTTATTAAGAAGACGCCTAGTTTTGAAAGAAATGATAATCAAGCGATTAAAGATTTATCAGTTTATTTAATGGACTTAACGAAACGTTTAGGCGCACCTGCATTAGTAAGAGTTGATCAGCAAAAGCAAGGCATCGTTTTTCACTTAGAAACTGCTAAAGAAGGCTTATTAATCGGCAAACATGGTCGTTCGATTAATTCGCTTCAGTATTTAAGTCAGACGTTCTTTAATCACCGTGGTCGTACACGCCAAACAATTATTCTTGATGTTGGTGATTATCGTGAACGTAGAGAACGGGCGTTAACTGCATTAACGAAGCGAACTGCTCGCAATGTAGTTGCTGACCATAAGGCCGTTTTTCTTGATCCAATGCCATCTTTTGAACGTAAGTTAGTTCATACATTGTTGTCAGATAATCCCTATGTTGAAACTTTTTCAGAAGGTACGGAACCTGATCGTTATGTGGTGATTGCACCTAGAAAAACAGTCATGCTACCTTAAGTTTTGACAAAATCATCAACATGCGCTATTATCTTCTCAACTTAACTAAATAGATAAAGTAGTCAAAGTGCTTTGTCCAGCGATTAAATTAATTTTTAATCGCTGGATTTTGAGCACTTTTTTTATTGGCGTTAATTAAAAAAGGAGTAAAACAATGCTGAGTGTTACAGAATATGATACGATTGCCGCTATTTCAACACCACCTGGCGAAGGTGCGATTTCAATTGTGCGCCTGTCTGGTGAAGATGCGATTAAGATTGCCAATCAGGTCTTTCGTGGTAAAAATCTGACCAAAGTAGCCAGCCATACGATTCATTACGGGCATATTATTGACCCGACAACTAAACAAGAACTCGATGAAGTGATGGCTTCCGTAATGCGAACACCAAAAACATTTACTCGAGAAGATATTGTTGAAATTAATTGCCATGGTGGGATTGTACCCACAAATAAGATTTTGCAATTATTATTAGCTAATGGTGCAAGATTAGCTGAACCTGGTGAATTTACTAAGCGTGCTTTCTTAAACGGTCGCATTGATTTAACTCAGGCAGAATCTGTCATGGATTTGATCCGCGCTAAAACAGATCGTTCAATGCAAGTAGCTTTGAATCAATTAGATGGTAATCTTCAACATTTGATTCATCATTTACGTCAAGATATTTCTGACGTTTTGGTTCAAGTTGAAGTTAACATTGACTATCCTGAATACGATGAAGATGAAGTAACTGCTAAACTTTTAATGGAAAAAGCAATTGAAGTTAAAGCACGTATTCAACAACTACTGGCAACAGCTCAACAAGGTAAAATCCTTCGAGATGGTTTAGCAACTGCGATTATTGGTCGTCCTAATGTAGGTAAATCATCACTTTTAAATTATTTATTGCAGGAAGACAAGGCGATCGTTACTGATGTTGCCGGTACAACGCGTGATGTTTTGGAAGAATACGTTAATGTTCAAGGTGTACCTTTAAAATTAATCGATACAGCTGGTATTCACGAAACAGATGACAAGGTTGAAAAAATCGGTGTTGAACGAAGCAAGAAGGCTTTAGCCGGTGCTGATTTAATTATCCTAGTGCTTGATGCTAGTGAACCATTAACTGCTGAAGATCGCGAATTGTTAGAAATGACGCGCGAACAAAAACGGATTATTATCTTAAATAAATCAGATTTACCACAAAAAATTTCACCAGAACAATTAGCAACACTTGGTGTTACTGAAGATCCGATTGTTGCTTCAGTGAAAGACAATCAAGGAATTGCGGCTGTTGAACAGGAAATCAAAACACTATTCTTTGGTGGTATTGAGAATCGTCAACAAGATGTTTTGGTCTCTAATAATCGCCAAATTGGTTTATTGGAACAAGCAGAAGTTGCGTTGGACAGTGTTATTTCTGGACTAAATGCTAATATGCCGATTGATTTAGTACAAATTGACATGACAACTTGTTGGGAAAAATTAGGTGAAATTACTGGTGAAAATGCACCTGATGAATTAATTACGCAATTATTCAGTCAGTTCTGTTTAGGAAAGTAGGTTTAGATTTTGGATTTAAAAGTTAAACAATATGACTCTCACGAGTACGATGTGATTGTAGTAGGTGCCGGCCATGCTGGTTGTGAGGCTGCATTAGCTGCTGCACGAATGGGGCAAAAAACATTATTGCTAACAATTAATCTGGACATGGTTGCTTTTATGCCTTGTAATCCATCAGTTGGTGGACCAGCAAAGGGGATTGTCGTCCGTGAAGTTGACGCATTAGGCGGTCAAATGGGTAAAAATATTGACGCTACTTATATTCAAATGCGAATGCTCAATACCAGTAAAGGACCAGCCGTCCGTGCTTTACGAGCACAAGCGGACAAAAATGATTATCACTTGACGATGAAAGATGCCATTGAAAACGAACCAATGCTAACCTTGCGTCAAGGACTAGTAAATGAACTAATTGTTGAAGACGGTGTTTGTCAAGGAGTTATAACGGCTACTGGCGCGCGTTACTTAGCTAAAAGTGTCGTTTTGACTGCCGGTACTTCTTCACGCGGTAAAATTATTATTGGTGAGTTGACCTATTCATCTGGTCCTAATAATTCCTTACCATCAATTAAGCTATCTGAAAATTTAGAGACTTTAGGATTTAAGTTACGTCGCTTTAAAACAGGAACACCCCCACGTGTCGATGGCAATACGATTGATTATGATAAAACCCAGGAACAACCTGGTGATCAAACACCTAATCATTTCTCTTATGAGACACCAGATACGGCTTATCTAAAAGATCAGTTGTCATGCTGGATGACCTATACGAATGAAACAACGCATCAAATTATTCGCGATAATTTAGATCGTGCGCCAATGTTCTCTGGCATTATTGAAGGCGTTGGTCCGCGTTATTGCCCATCGATTGAAGATAAAGTAGTTCGTTTTGCTGATAAACCACGCCATCAACTATTTCTTGAGCCAGAAGGCCGTAAAACTGAAGAATATTATGTTGGTGATTTTTCTACTTCAATGCCTGAAGAAATTCAGTTGAAAATGCTACATTCTGTCGAAGGATTGGAGCATGCCGAATTAATGCGTCCCGGTTATGCCATTGAGTATGACATCATTGAGCCATGGCAGTTGACACACAGCTTAGAGACAAAGGTTGTCAAAAATCTCTTTACGGCTGGTCAGATGAATGGGACATCGGGTTATGAAGAAGCGGCCGGTCAAGGCATCATAGCCGGAATTAATGCGGCTTTACGGGCAGACGATCAACCAGCTTTCACCTTAGGTAGAAATGAAGCTTATATCGGCGTTATGATCGATGATTTGGTCACTAAAGGAACGAATGAACCATATCGTTTATTAACAAGTCGTGCAGAATATCGTTTGATTTTACGTCACGATAACGCTGACTTACGATTGACTGAAAAGGGTCATCAACTTGGTTTAATTAGTGAAGACCGTTATCAAAAATTCTTGGTTAAAAAACAAGCAGTTGAAGCCGAAACGAAACGTTTAACAGAAATCAGAATTAAACCAACACCAAAAGTGCAGGACTTTATGGTGGCACATCATAATGCGCCTCTAAAAGATGGTATTTTGGCCAGTGATTTAATCAAGCGTCCCGGCATTAGTTATGATGAAATTGCGGAACTCGTTGGCGATGAAAGTCTAGAGGCAGACCGTTACGTCAAAGAACAAGTAGAAATTCAATTGAAGTATGCAGGCTATATCGATAAAGAAAAAAATAAAGTTGCACATCTTAAACGGCTAGAAGCTAAAAAGATTCCAGATCGAATTGATTATTCGGCGATTAATGGTTTAGCAACGGAAGCAAGACAAAAGTTAACTAAAATTCAACCGGAGACAATTGCTCAAGCATCACGGATTAGTGGTGTTAATCCGGCTGATATTGCTATTTTGAGTGTTTATATTGAACAAGGTCGAATTGCTAAAATAAGCTAGTTCTTCATTGAAAAGAGTCAATCAAGCTAGGATTTTGATTGGCGTTTTTTTGTGGCTTTGATAATTTGAGAATCTTTTCGGGATAATGTGGACTAGTAATTTTATTTATTTTGGCTTTTAATAGTAGTTGAGGTGTCATTAATGACTAAATTTAGACAACAATTAAACTTAATTCATGTTGGTTTTATTGCTAAGGGTATTTTAGTGGGGTTACTATCAGGATTAATAGTCAGCTTATTTCGTTTTTTAATTGAGCATTCCTTAATTTTTTGGCAATTTGCATATCAAAAAATGCATCAAAATATTTGGTGGGGAGCCTTGGTTATTCTCATATTATTACTGATTGGGTTAATCAATATGAAATTAATTCATCAGCAACCACATATTATGGGATCAGGTATTCCAGAGGTAGAGACTCAGCTTGGTGGTAATTTGAAATTACAATGGTGGCCGGTTTTATGGCGTAAATTTATCGGTGGTGCGTTGGCTATTGGTTCCGGACTCTTTCTAGGTCGTGAAGGACCATCAATTCAATTAGGCTCCTCGATTGGTCAGGGGGTTGCAACCGGCTTAAAAGAAAAAGGGACTAATGAACGTGTTTTAATTGCGTCAGGTGCTGCTAGCGGCCTAGCAGCAGCATTTAATGCACCAATTGCAGGAACAATGTTTGTGCTTGAAGAAATCTATCACAATTTTTCACCGCTCGTTTGGATGACGTCATTGGCCGGTGCGTTAAGTGCTAATTTTATTTCTTCAAATATTTTTGGTTTAACACCCGTGCTACATTTGCAATACACAACGAGTTTTCCATTGCGATTATACGGACACTTATTGTTATTAGGGATTATTTTAGGCGTGCTAGCCATTATTTATCAAAAAGTGTTATTAGCAATGCCATCGTTATATCGACAAATAAAAAAGTTACCACGGCGTGCTGACGGTTTTATTCCCTTATTATTAATAATTCCGATTGGTTATTTTTGGCCGCAAACACTAGGTGGCGGTAATAGTTTAATCCTAAGTCTAGCGCATCACCAACCACTGGCTCTAATTGTTTTGGGGTTATTCATTCTACGATTTGTTTTCTCGATGATTTCTTATGGATCAGGGTTGCCTGGTGGTATTTTTCTTCCGATTCTAACGCTGGGGGCATTAATTGGTGATTTATACGGGATTGTAATGGCAAACCTAGGTTTATTACCGCGTAATTTGATTATGAATTTGGTTATTTTTGCCATGGCAGGATACTTTGCTGGAATTGGTAAAGCGCCATTTACGGCCATGTTATTAATTACAGAAATGGTGGGTACCTTAGAACATCTAATGCCATTAGCTGTTGTTTCCCTAGTTGCTTATCTCGTGGTTGATGTTTTAGGTGGTGCACCTATTTATGAATCGTTGGCTGAGCGAATGCAAGTTAATCAACCACACTTAGTTAAAGCTGGACATCAAGACCGCTTAGAGGTTCCAGTTTTTGAGGGCACAACTTTTGTGAATGCAGAAGTTCGCGATATTGCCTGGCCTAAAGAGACCTTGCTTGTTTCTATTCGACGAGGAGAAAAGGAATTAATTCCGAGGGGAGACACAGAAATATTAGCCGGCGATACTTTAATCGTCTTGACCGATCATAATCGACGAACGCAAGTTAAAGCAGCTCTAAAAAATTTAAGTCGGCGTCACTAATTTTATTTCATGAGTCATGATAAATTATTTCCCGGGTAATAACTAATTTTAAAGCGGGTCTATAATTAGCTGATAATTCTGAATTTTGATAAACTTAAGTGCTTTACGGCTTGAAATTTAGGCACAAATGCAATAGAATTAATTGAATACGTAATACGTAAGGAGGTCCACCATGTCACAAAACAATCATACTGGTATGAACGGTAACCGTCGACCAATTAATACGGCTAACATCAAAAAGAACAAAAAAGCTAATGACAAGGTTTTAGAAACTTTAAAAAAATTAGCTGAAGCAGATAAGTAGTCAATGATTTATTTTTTGTCGAGCAATTATGTTCGACTTTTTTTATGCTCTTAAACCGGTTCAGGACTAGCTAACCAGTCTGTTGCTAAAAGTGTTTTTGTTTGTTTAGCAATAGGAATCCATAATTGAGCTGTATATATTTTGATTAAACTCCACCAAAATAAAGGATCCTTTTTTTCTGTACTGGTGATGTGGAGATTAATGATATGACCATTCTCAGTTAAACATTTAATTTTTTTAGCGTTGATAATTTTGATAATTTGAATTGAAATGACTTGTTGATCATTGATTAGCATAATGATAAGAACATCCTTTCTTGATGATGTTTTTATCATACGCAATAAAATTGACCACTTTACGATTAATTCTTTAGTTAATTTGTGTTTTATTTTTGAAGAGTTTGATCCTTTACTTCATTAATTCTCAAGTCAGTTAAGGTTTGCTTAAGTTGTTAAGTATTTATAACTTTAACTGCTCTATATAAGTTGCTAAATTTATAGCTTTAAAAGGTTTCACTACTATCGAATCAGTACTTATTTGTGCTAATATGAAGATAATAATTCATGTGTATTGGGGTAAGCTAAATGAATGTTTTTCAAGTGTTGAAATTTATTACAATTAATCATCAAGGTATCGCACCTGATCAAGTCGCATTAACTGATTTAAATGGCAAGCCTAATGCCGTGATGACCGATTTACTTCATGATATTTTGACTAAGGTTTATTTGTTTGTAGATCTGGAAAACATCGAGAATACTTCAGAGATGATTGCCAAATTATCAGCAGTAACACCATTACCTGAAGATGTTTTAGATGAATACCAAAAAGCTTTAGATCAAACTGTCTATCAAGTTAATTTTGCGACTAAAAAAGAACTTGTCGAAATCGTTTATGATGATTTTATCTAACGCAAAATATTTAGTGGTTATTCATTTTCACCAATTCATATTTGATTGACCCTGTTGAATTCATGATAGATTCAGCGGGGTCATTTTTCTTATTCAATTTAGAAGAGGGATTAAAATGAGGATACGTTGTCAATATTGTCGTTTGAACTTAGCTGAGGAACATTTTTACTTAGGCAAGAAACAATTAACGAGTATTTGTGATATTTGTCAAACTCGGGGGCTTTTAATTGGTAATTTTGCAAATTTACAGAGTCTCGGTTTAGCTATGGCTCGTCAATGGGTTTATTTAGGTCTGCCCGATAATTTTAACCAGGAGCAGCTGATCGCATTAACACTGACTAAGGCAGAACGTAAAAGCTGCAATAGTTTAATTGATAGCTTTGATGTTTTACCAGGTTCTTGGCAGGATCAATCGTTACGTTTTCAATTTTATCAGCATGTTATTAAGTGGCAGAATCAACCAGATACTGTTAAATTAACGGGTAATTTTCCCATTGATTTAGAAAGTTTAGGCTGTGACACGACGGCAATTTTTGATAAAAACAACTTGGACTATACAACGCGGCTTTATATTCGGGAGAAGTATCATTACGTATGTCAATATTGTGGTCGTTATGGCGATAGTGTTGATCATAAAGACCCAGTATCATTATCAGATGATAATAGCTTAGACAATTTGACGTTATCGTGCCGTGAATGTAATAAGTTAAAAGGAAGTATGCCTTATCAACAATTTGTTCAATGGAATAACGAAATTCCGGCAACATTGAATAAATTGCGTCGCTACCAGCAAACAATTGAGCGTTTAACCCAACGTCAAAAGAAGTTGCAATCGCAATTAGCAGTTGCACGGCACCTGGCAAGTTCAGAACAAGATTCTAATTTACAACCACTACGACGACAAATTAAAGTTTTACAAGGTTTACTTGATGGCGAAAATAGTGATTATCAAAAATTAATTCAGATTCGCCATGATTATATTATTTCTCACTATGTAACCTGGCAATTAGAACAGGAGGAAGACTGATGCGTTTTTTACATACAGCAGACTGGCATTTAGGACGGCGCTTATTTGGTTATGATTTAACAGCTGAACAAGATGACGCCTTTAAGCAACTCGTCACCATTGCTCAAGAAGAAAAAGTTGATGCCATTGTGATTGCAGGCGACCTTTATGATCGGCAGAATCCTGCAGAAACAGCAGTTGCACAATTAACGAAGATGATTAGCACGATTAATTTGGAATTGAAGTTACCGTTATTAATGATTAATGGTAATCATGATAGCGCAGTTCGTTTGGGTGTGGGGAATCAATGGTTTACTGCGACTAATTTTTATTTACAGACAGAATTGGCGCAGGCTTTTGAACCAATTGAAATGGACGATGTGCAGTTTTTCTTATTACCCTACTTTGAATTGTATCAAGCGCGCCAATATTTCAATGACGATCATATTCGAACACTTGAGCAGGCGATGATAAAAATTATGGCGGCAATCAAACAACGCTTTGTTAAAGGAAAACGTCATATTTTGATTGCCCACTTTTTTGCTGCAGGCAGTTCACATTCTGATTCTGAAACAACTGTTAATGTCGGTGGTTTAGAGGCGGTGCCGTTAGATTTATTGGCAGATTTTGATTATGTAGCATTAGGCCATGTCCATAATAAGGATGCCTTACAAAATCCAACGATTCGTTATAGCGGTTCGTTAATTAAGTATTCATTATCTGAAGAAAATCAAACTAAAGGTGTGTTAATTGTTGATACTGCACCAGATGTAAAAGTTAAATTCAGACCGATTACACCACTACGAGATGTTCAAACGGTTGAAGGGAGTTTTATCGACCTAACCAATACTGAATATTTAAGCAATCACCAGATTGATCAAGATGCTTATACAGGAATTATTTTGGATGATACCAACGTGATTAGTAATGCTAGTGCTTTGCTTCGTCAACAATTTCCCCACTTTTTGAATATGAGTCGGGCTAATGGTGTTTCAACATTTATAGCTCACCAGATCTCTACGCAAGAGATTAATTCACCTATGACATTATTAACGAAATTTTATCAAGAAATGACTCAACACTCACTTTCACAACAACAGCAAGACTGGGCTGAGCAAGCATTAAAAGAGGTAGATGAATGAGACCGTTACAACTAAAATTAAACTATTTTGGTCCTTATCGTCAGCAAACAATTGATTTTACAAAATTTGATCGAACCTCGATGTTCTTAATTAGTGGGCCAACAGGTGCGGGTAAATCAACGATTTTTGATGGCTTGGTTTTTGCCTTATATGATAAGGCTTCCGGCTCACAACGAGATCCCAAGGAATTTCGTTCAGATTTTGCTACGATCCATGATGAGACTAGTGTTGAGTTGACGTTTACGCATCGGGGGCACTATTATCAGATTATCCGTAAGCCTAAGCAAACATTAGCCAAAAAGCGGGGACAAGGGACAACTGAACAATCCCCACAAATTGAATTAACGATTTATGCTGATGAAACGCCCACCAAAGAAATTAAACAGTTAACTAAAATTGACCAGGCCAATAAATATTTAACTGATTTGTTGCAATTAAATGCGGCCCAATTTCGGCAAATTGTCTTATTACCTCAAGGCGAGTTTCGCCAATTTTTAAACGGGGATAGTAATCAAAAAGAGGCAGTGTTACGGAATCTTTTTCAAACGCAGCGTTATGAGCAGTGGGTTAAACAATTACAAACACAATATAAACAACTTAAAGATGACAATGGCCAACGCCAACAAAAAATCCAAACGCTATTACAACAAGTTAACTGGCTACCAACATTGGCCCCAGATGATCAGGTGTCAGTGACTGAGCAATTAGATTTATTACAACAACAAACTGATCAAATGAAGGCAAAGGAATCAGAACAACAAGCACAAGCGGCCCAATTAAAAGAAGAGCTTGAGCAACAACAAGCGGAGTTAACGCAACGTCAATATATTAAAACATTGTTTGAGCAGCAACAAGAAGCACAAAATACGTTAGCTACCTTACAGCGACAAACACCTCAAATTACGCAAATGCAACAGCAATTAGATCAATTAAAGTGGGCCCAGGACAACCACCAACATTATCAATCATTACAACAAGTAACTGCTGAATTTACGCAGGCAAAAGCTCAATTAGCAACTGCCAAAGATTCAGCTCAAGTAATTAAGCAACAACAAGTATTATTACAACAGACAGCGGCCGAGCTACAAACTCATGAAAAAGAACAACAAGAATTACAAACTCAATTAATTCAATATGCAGATTTAATTCCTAAGTATCAACAAGTAACAAAGTTGCAACAGGCTAAACAGCAATTAGCTAAAGAAATTACTCAACAACAACAGCAACATCAACAAACAGATGAACAATTACAAACAGTTCAGCAGCAGATTAAAGAACTTGGCGAATTACAAGAACAGACCGCAGATCTTTATTTGCAGCAACGTCAATTAGATCAAAGTGCAGATCAGTTGAAAAAATTACAGGAGTTGGTTAATCAAGCAACAGATTTTTACCAACAAATTAGCGTAATTAATAAAGAATTAACAACACAACAGCAACACGTCCAAGTTGCTACTGAACGTCAAAGTAAAATCCAAACAGATTATCGTCAAGTAAAGAGCAACTATGCGGCTCAACAAATCGCTATTTTACAACGTGATCTACTGCCCAATGAACCTTGCCCTGTTTGTGGTTCACGCGATCATTCGCAGATTAAGTTGGTTCAAAATGATGCACCGATCGTGAGTGAAGAATTGCTTGATGAAATGGACCAACAACGGCAAGCTGTTGAAAAAGAAGTGGCTACATTAGAAAGTAGCATAACGACGCTACAAAACAGTTCGCAACAACTTCAACAAAAGTATGAGGATACTTGGCAACAGATAGTTCAACAAACTGCTGATACTAATATGGCGACGCTTGACGAGGTTAAGCAGTTTTTGACTTTGAATTTAAAAGAACGAGATAAAGAACAAGCCAAATTAAGTCAAAAACAGGCAGAAATAACAGCTCAGCAACAAAAATTAACAGAATACAAAGAACAGTCGCAACAATTAACGGCCAAGTCCCAAGCGCTACAAGTTCAGATTAATGATCAGCAACGTCAATTAGCTATTGTGGAGACACAGTTTCAAGACCTTCAACAGCAATTGCCGACAGAGTTTACTTCAAGTGCAGAATTAACGGATTTCTTAACTAGTACCAAACAAAAGGTGGCTGAGTTTAAAAAACAACAGATGACCTTACAACAACAACTTCAACAAAATCAACAACAACAGGCTGAAAATAAAACTGATCAACGTCATTATCAGCAACAAATTGAGACTGATCAAACTAAACTTGAACAGTTGCAAACAGAAATGACAACTATTTTTAATCAAAATTGGCCTACGCTTTCTTTTAAGGCGCAATGTGAACAATACGAACGATTTTTAAAACAGTTAGACCAACAGGCAGATTTAGTAGCCCAAATTGAGCAGTATCAGCAACAAATCGTTAGTCAACAAGCAGTTTTACAGCGATTAAAACAACAATTAAAAGATTACCAAGAAATACCTGATCTAAAACAGCCTCAACAACAGATTCAGCAAATACAGTCAGAGCAAAGTACGGTCCAAGAACAAGTGGGACAGCTTAAAAATCAGATTTCACAACAAATTAAAATCACTGAAAACGTCAAAGAATTAATGTCAGATATAGTGGATATAACGCCTTTACAAGAATTAAGCGAACTTGCTCGTGGCAGTGGTAGTCAGAAGTTAGGTCTGGAGCGCTATGTTTTGCAAACTTATTTGACTCAAGTTCTTTTAGTTGCTAATCAGCGTTTGGCTAAACTAACTAAAGGTCGATATCGTTTAGCGTTGGCAGAAGAACTAGGAAGTGCACGTAAGAATTCTGGTCTAGAACTTAATGTTTTTGATGATTATGTGGGTGATTATCGGAGCGTGCGAACTTTATCTGGTGGTGAAAGTTTTATTGCGGCGCTTGCATTGGCACTTGCACTAGGTGAAGTGGTGCAACAACAAACCGGCGCAATTGAAATTAACGCGCTCTTTATTGATGAAGGCTTTGGTTCACTAGATGAAGAAGCACTAAATACCGCTATTGAAGCTTTAATGAGTTTAGAAAGCCAACAGAGAATGATTGGTATTATCAGTCATGTACGTGAATTACAAGCTCAAATTCCAGCACAGTTAAAAGTTATCAGTCATGGTAACGGTGAGAGTAGTATTCAGTATCAAGTAGATGAGGATTAAAGGATAACTTAAATGATATTAGGTTAAAAAAGACTCAAAGAGTTTACTCTTTGAGTCTTTTTTCAATTCGTGCTTTAGTAGCCAGAATTTCATTTTCCATTTCTTCTTGAGCAACATTGTCTAAACGATATTTTGGAATGCTGATACTAAAAGCTCCCAGTAGCTGATTATTATTACAAATTGTTGAAGCAATGCAAAAAACATCGTCATCTCGTTCGGAATCATCGTAGGAAATCTGATTTTTTTGAGTAGTTGCTAATTGTTTGAGTAGTTCAGTTTGATCAGTAATAGTTGTTGGTGTTAATGCAGTTAACTCGTGAGTTGCTAAATAATTATTTAGTTGTTTCCTAGAAAATGTGCTAAGAATAGCTTTACCCATACCTGTGGCATATAGTGGTGCGCGTAAACCAACTCGTGAAGTCATAACAGTAATTGATTTTTTACCAGAGAACTTATCCAAATAAACAAGTTCATCATTTTCTAACGCACCAAGATGAACAGTTTCACCAAACTTATCTCGTAATTTAGATAAGTAAGGACG